>Ga0123354_10004829_pt1 | contig 19289 bp, 9 predicted proteins | sample TergutLab28metaG_2_FD_97872 | JGI IMG/M metagenome (GOLD analysis project Ga0123354, IMG submission 97872) | Labiotermes labralis P4 segment gut microbial communities from Petit-Saut dam, French Guiana - Lab288 P4 | ecosystem: Host-associated > Arthropoda: Insects > Digestive system > Gut ...
ATATTTTTTTAAAATAAATGGAAAGTTTTTCGCCCCCTAAATTAATTGCAAGGATATAAATGGTTATTTTTACCCCCGCCCCGGGGGGTCCGGGGGTGGTTAGCCCCCCCCCCCCCCCCCCCCATCTTTATTCCCTAGGAAAGATCCGTCGGTAATTAAAGGATAGGAGGCTAGGCAGACTTTCAGAGCCAGTCTGACCGAAGTGGCGACAAGAATAATCCCTGCCAATGCTGGGACTGAACTCCGGTTTTCTCGATAGTCCACTCAGTGGTCTAGTCACTACATTATTTGATTTTTCCAGATCGCGCTAGCTCATTCTTACTTTCATTTCCTAATTTAATTTTTTATCTTAAAAGCAGCTCTTTTGTAATAGGTTCTTCATCAAAATTGATCTCAGGTCTGTTTTAACATTACCTTACCCTCTGCGTGTATGTCTGTCAAGTAGCATGTAGGCTTCAGGTGTTGGGACTCATTAATTTATCTGAAGCATACTTTAATATTATCTTGCCCTTTGCTAGGAGGTCTGTCAAATGGTCTCTTCCCTTCATGCATTGTGACTAATTAGTTGACCTCAGGTCCACTTTAATATTATTTTAACCTTTACCCGATGTCCATCAGCTGATTTCTGTGCTTCAGGTGTTGTGACCTTAATTTTGTTCACATTACTGGTCTTCCCTTTTCGTTCTAATGTATGCTTATTTAATTGCACTTGATTTGATATCTGTAATGTAACTAATATTTGATGATTAAACACTTCAGACACAAAGTTTAGCTTCACGATATACGGAATATTAGCCCGTGTCTTACAAAAACCGATCTCAGTGGCCGAACAGTCTAAGGCGCGCTTCTGCGGTTGGTTGCTTACTGGGATTTCGGTTTCGAATCGCGCCGGGGGCATGGGTGTATCATTGTTGTGAATGTTGTGTGTTGTCAGGTAGAGGTCTCCGCGTGGGGCTTATCGGTCGTCCAGAGGAGTCCTACGGAGTGCATGTGTGTCTCAGTGTGATCGTGAAACCTCGATCATGAGGAGGCCCTGGTCTACTGGGGCTGTTGCTTCATGAAAAGAAAAAGAAAGAAAAATCTCACAAAAATTAACTATGTTTATGTTAAAAAGGCCCTGCAATTTACGCCAGTTAGCGGAATGAGAACACTTTATTCTGAGAAAACTAAGACAGCATGAATGCAATATTTTCTATCTTGAAGATGGGAGCAGGAAGTGCATGTGTACCAAACCACGCAGAGTTACATCGTAAAATCTTGATTTTAGTACGCAACCTCGCGAGAACCTCAAATCTGGTGTCAAGAACACTTAAATCTTCAACAAGATAATTGTCTTCGATGTATTTGGAAGAAAAGTACTTTTGTAATGCATAATTGGTCATGTAAAGAGTTAAAAGATGTCATCCATAACGTAATTCTTTACAAGGAAAATGAAGTGTTCCTGTACCTGACTGTTAAATATTTGGAAAATTCCACACCTCAAGAATCGTCGGGTGCATTTGCGAGAAGTAGGTTTCCGAGACTGGTTAATGGGACGATTTAACCGTGTGAGGAACTATAATAAGTTTAATGTATGTTTGTTGTCTGATGGAAGGAGACGGACAGGGATACGCTTCCCTTTCTTGTAGATACTTCTAACATTCCTGCATTTAACTCAGCTGCAGAAGGAGAAAAAGACCCTAGAGTTAAAAAATTATCCCGCGATTATAAATCTCTAGTAGTGGGTGTAGTTTTCCAAGCTTCACGACGGGTGATGTTCAGTTGATGGTCCTCCAGCATTTGATGCTGTGTAGCTTTGAAATTTGACACCCACTGTTTGTAAGAACTTGTCACCTGTAAATTCAGAATTCAAGGAGTACTGCTTCCATCAAAGCGCACTTTGGGAGGCGTATTTTATTGCAATATAATCATAAATCAGTTGCGTGTAAAAGGAATTGGCTGCAATTATCTCACTTTCACGCTGAATATAACTTAAGAAAAAAAAGCTTATATTTTCTCATACGAACTGTGTTTGAATATTCACAGTAAGATCTGTCAATAAACTTACTTTTTCCGTTATTATTTTCCCATATCTCCGTAGTCTTTGAAAGCAGCACAAGAAGAAGACATCTACTCAAACTCCCCATTTTCTCGCAAGGTTCCAAATTTATTTCTTCCATTTTTTATCCCATTCTCGCTTTCCTTTTATTTCTTTGTACCCCAAACTCCCTCTTTCACCCTTAGATACCTCTTGCCACGATCTTCTCTTGTCAAGGAGCGAATAAGGGTTTATAGGGGATTTACCATTTTCTTTCTCTTTTACTATTCGTCTTTCTGTTTATCCTTCTGTGTTTCTTATTATCTATCCCTCCTTCATTTATCTTCTCTCCCTTTATCTACCTTTTGTCGCCCGAACAGTTCTCATTTAATTTCTGCAGTTCTTAACGAGAGGGGGAGCCTGGGGCCAAGTTGCACTGTTGGCACCAGCTATATTTACCGTTGCAGAATAACCATATGCAGCACCACTGTAAGTAACCACACAGTTACGTTTTCTCTGTCGTCAGATTCTGAGTCAGGTATAGCGCAATGTTTTTCCTTGAGGGACTATAGAGGAAATGTTATAAGTAAGTTTTAAAGTTCTGTTTCTCTTTCAAAGTTCCTCGACTTGATTTCTTTCCTTTCTGTCAGCTGCAATTTCGTCTTCATAAATCTAAACCACGTCCCCAGACTTGCGAGGAAATGAGTCATGCACGTTGGCAGGTTATCGAATTTGTCTCACTACCTCCGCTTTTGTTTTTTGTGAAGATGTTCAATTTTTCTTTAATCCAAAATCTGCATCTTGTGATGAGAATAAATTTTTTTCCTGTTTTTTCACTTATTTTTATTTTTGATGATACATTCCAAACAGGAATGCCTAAAGGGAGAATATAAATGTCACAGAGAAGCACCCGATTACCTGCGGTGTTGCAGTTGCCTGTTTGTTTACACATGATTTATTTCACGAAGCAATCAGTAGCTCAAGTATTGTATGGAACTGATGACATCATACAGTCGTGCGTAATAAATAACGTTTTAAAGGCGTAAGGATGAATTTAAGAAAATACCTATCCTCGCAAAATTATACTTAAATACTTTTTTTTATGGTTCTGACAGCATTAGCTACTCTACACATCAACAAGAACATGGTGTACCCGATCATTTTTAGTATAGTTGTTTTATAGGATTGATGGCGTCAGTTATGTAAGTTAATCTGTCAACGTATATTCGGGACTGTTGGTGATAGGTTGGAGGGGAGAGATTTAAATGAGAAAACGTTAGCAGCGGACAACGGATGCTAGCAATCCAGTGCGAATTCAGTCGCGTACGAGTGTGGTGTAGGTAGGAGTACAGAGAAGTGACTGTCAGTTTCCTAGAAATGATCTAGTTGTTTTACTGGATATAATGCTACATTATTTCATATCGAGAATAAATTGAGTAAATAAAACAACAAATAAAAAAAGAAATAATTAAAACTATATGTGATTCGGTGAACCACACCCGTTTCCCGAAAGGGGATCACTTACCATACTGAGCGCGTCGGGACAACAAAGTACGAAGGGTGATCGTGTAGAATGGAGTGCACCTTGTAACGACTTTTCATGTTCCCTATTAATCCGTGGTAGGAAACAGAAAACTGACAGGAAAGTCGTTAGATACTTGGAGGTCAAAATTCAATTTCTCTGTATTCACAAATTTAATTCATCTTAAGTTACATATTTTGTTATAATGGAAAACTTATTTCTTTAAATGTGAATCAGATGCTCACTAATAACCATAACCAGCATTATGGTTTATGAAGTTTAAATTGTGATATAATAGTAGTTTTAAAGCGTATCATGTAAGAAACAACAATTTACATCACCACAAAAAATTACAAATTTTGTGATTATTACGCGCTGACATATCATCAGTTTTTTAGTCTAATATCCTGAATATATTCGTATATTTCTACTGTGCATGTAATACCTATAAAGTGATACCGAAGTAATGTGAATATTGAGTCTATTTTAAATGAAGTTAAAAGAGAAGAAGTTTTAGGTTCTTGTGACCGTGCATCGTGAACATAAGGTGAAGAGAGAGAACCAACAACATGCAACTAATTCGATGTTTATTATCAAACTTTCTGTCTCAACATGTTTCGGGCATCATTATGCCCAAAACATGTTGAGACAGAACGTTTGATAATAAACATCGAATTAGTTGCATCTTGTTGATTCTCTCTCTTCACCTTACAAAAGAAAAGAAGTTTCCTGACCATTTTTGTTTTCACAGAGTGGAGGCAAATATATATTTTCCTGTCTTATCACTGTAATGATACGAACTGTGATGAGGTTTCAGAGTAATTTATATCAGTAAATCCCCTCCAATCCCTACTCGAGTAGTTGGAGTTCTTTTCCTTCGCATTTCTTACTTTCTTCTCTAGTTGTTAAACCATTCTGTGTACACCGACTCTGGTAGTCATATCCACGTGTTGACCCTCGCTATTGACGAGAGATTTGGTTTGTCATTGTAGAACAGATGAAGCTGAATGGCAATAAAAATTGAAGGGGAGTTGGAAGTCTCCAACGCTTTCATCCCCACAAGTAATAGAAATCACTTCTGTGGCCTGACTGTAGTACGATATTATTATGCGCTGAGAACTGCACGAAATTTTGCTTTACAGTTGTGGGATACGGATTGTTACATTTATGGTCTCATTACGTATTTAGAAATTACGAGACTGCAAACCAAAATCACTCGGCAGGCTAGCCATTCCATTTTACATTCAGGAGCTTTCAATTTCAAATTTCTCACCAGAGTTTTTTGATTGAATTCTTTACTCTTGGACTTTCTTTGGTCTTTGGGTAAAATATTTGATCTACACCCTGGAATTTGGACTTGCAATTTTTTTCCAATTTTTTTCACTTCATTGGTCATTACTGATTTTAATATTCAGATCTGTACTACATAACTTGAAGTAGTGTCAGCATCGTTCAACAAAATACCAAACAACATATATTAAGACAACGACAAAATATATTCCGTGTTCTGTATTTCAGAATGGAGAAGATCTAAATCTCTTTTCTTTAAGTAATTCTAGGGAAGAGACCTTGCTAAGGGAATTTGTATTACTGAGCTGAAGAATATACATTGTATCCAGTATAGGGAACAGAAGTGACCTTAATAGTGTTAATAAAATGAAGCTTTATCATCACACAAGTGCCGCGGAAACTAATACTGCTTACAAATAAACTGACAAAAGTCTTTAAACTTTTAAGGCATTATAAAACAGAGAGAGAAGAAGAAATCAGGAGAGCAAGAAAAATTTTAGCGGGCATGCAGTTTGTCATGCAGTACCCGCTTTTCCTAGTAAAAGTGAGGTTGCCGGAGAAAACAGTAAATCCTTCTAACTTACATATAAACACCCCGTTTATAGATCACATAAAGTTTTGTTCCCAAAATAAATACCAGTTCCGACTAGTACACCACACAGACATAAAATGACCTATACTCTGAATGAAAAGTCACAGTATTACTGCCTTAATCATCAATCGGCAAACACTAAAAATTTTAACTCACATTTTTGTAATAATTACTCATTCTTAGACTATATTCACATTATCTAAATAATTTTAACGGAAGTCAAATAATTTTAATTATTATGGAGTATTTGGTAACACGGTTAACCATACCTGTAGTATTCTAACAAGGATATCACCCTGCCGATGGCCGGAATTCCAGTCGAAACATGAGGTGAAAATATTGTAAATAGAATACATCATAAATATTTAAGTGCATTTGTTTGTTAGTTATATACTTTTGGATCTGATGAATGCAGGATTAAGTAAAATGTTAAACGCCTTTATTAATTTCGTATGAAATAATAACTGTCTGATGCGAGACACAGACTAAGCACAGAGATACACCACGGGCTAAATAAACAGTTATTCAAATGTCAATGGATTTTGTAGAATATCATAAGCAGTTTGCTTTAACGTGTGGGAGGAGGAAAACCGGTAAGATGTCAGAACCCTTAAATATGAAAGCAGGGCTCCGAAAAACTGCTCCATCATCATTAAATAAATCTTCAATGTCGTGCAGCAGGATAGAGTGTGAACGTCTTCCGTGTCCACTTTATTGCAACAGACAACATTAGCAATATCGATCCTACAACGTACGAAAGAGTAACGGAGGGTTTTACTATGGGTGAAGGTGTTTGAATAGAGCGTTCTTCGGACTAATACAGAATAGTCTAAATGCTGAAGGAGCCTTCGAAATAAAAAAGAAACTTTACTACACAAGTAACAACAAACATTAACATAGAAAGACGATTTTGCGCCACACCCATCGGTTTACATGAGACAGGGAATCTGCATGTAATTTAGTTAAAAACAGATCGTTTGATGCAAATAAATGTATGGGAGGTAACCATAAACGCAACCTGAATGGTTGAAGAATAAAATACCAACTTGATGTCACTAGCTGTTTTGTTTCACTTCTTATGTGCTCAACATGTTTCGGACATTAATATATCCATCATCAGGAGCTTGCGCCTGTGCTGTTGAATTACCACTTTGGTCGTTTTGTTCTCGGTTCGTTCTGTGTTGGAGATTTGGTGCGTCTGGGTTTGAGTGGTGTCCGTGTTGCAGGCTGAAGCCTCCAACACACAATAAACCGAGAACAAAAGACCGATGTGGTAATTCAACAGCAAAGTCGCAAGCTCCTGATGATGGATATATTAATGTCCGAAACATGTTGGGCACATAAGAAGTGAAACAAGACAGCTAGTGACATCAAGCTGATCTTTTATTCTTCAACTATTACAATGATACACGGTCCAATAAACATAAGCAATCTGAATACTCGTTATGGGTAGAGTAGAGGTTTTGGTAGTTTTACCTCTAATAAATAAACATTTGTTTGGAATAAAATTATCAGATGAATTTGTTTAGTACGTTATCATTAATTCAGATGACGTGTCTTAAATTACTTATTCTTGTGTCAGAACAGGATTGTATCAGTTCAAAAATTCAATTTCTACAGCAAAACACTGTTAGAAGTTATCTGGTCATTGAATATTACCAGTGAATAATATTAAACTAATTGAAGAGACGTGTGTTTACAATGAACGGAAAACGTAATCGTTTAAGGGTGATATTCTTTCAGAAAACGTTTGTAACTGACTCGTTTTAGTGAAAGAGAAGAAAAGAAAACCATTAACTCAAAAGATACTCTCTGACCAAAAACTTTTTTCTTGTTTCAAAGAAATGGCTTTCTTTGTAAGTTAAATTATCCCAAGGGTGAAAGAATGAACAGTTCTAGATTATACTATAATCAGAAAATGTCCAAATAGATGGAACTAGTCTTGTATTCCTTATCTGGAATGTCGACGTAACAAACAGCATCACTTGCAGTATTCGTTTTATCAGTAGTTACTTTCACAGTGTAATTAATGTGGTAGCCACAGACTAGACTATCAAAAATTTAAATGTTGTTACGAAGGGGTCTAGCATCTATCCTTTCGCAAGGCAAAACATCGCTGTTTAATGATACGTCTCGAGGATGCGTCAGCTTCCTGTGTTATCTCACGGCAGTCTGAACACAAGGCAACAGTCATTAGACCCACATCGAGATACTGATATCAGACCAAAGGGAGCTGGCTCCGTACAGAAACTACAGTTACAAAATGTTTGGAAATGGTAAGTGTAGCCTGCAGATTGATAATGTGTAGACAGAGCAAGCTAACTAAACGATAAAACATCTGATTCATATCCGTGATTTACCTTGATCGTATTCCGTCAGGGATACTGTTACCTCGTTTCAGAATTTCTATGGTTTTCCTCAGTCATTCTGCGAAAATGTAATATTGCAATTGGCTCAATAATGCTTTACTGTAAATTCTTTCAATTTTTAGGTTTTACCACACGTCATTACGCTCGACTCCATCTTGTCTGTGCTAGAAGAGATATTACAAATATAAAAAACAAATGACGCTAGATAATGTATAAGTATGTTTCTTGCAAGTCTAGGTCTTAATAACAAAATGCGAGATTTGAGATTTTCAGAACGGTGAGTGTACATGTTACGGCCATCTTGGATTTGACAATGCGTGATTGGTAGAAAGGTGCCGAAGTGTGGAAAAATCTCACGCCTCGGTTTTTATTAGGGCAGGAGAATGAAGAGAGGGCTGCAGGTGTGGCCAGAACATTGGTTTCTGTTTAATAAACCGCACGGGGTCATGTTCAAGTTGACGGTTCTTGACAGTCATTATTTTAATAACATTTTTAAAAGAATATTTCGACTTCAGTGAAGTTCTCTGCCTAGCCATACTGATATTATAAAAACTGCAGTGTATAAACCAAATATATCCTGTATCATTAATAAGATGATAATACTAATTTAGTCAACTGTTTTGTGTAGTTACGTGGCTAATAGTCAAGCAGTAACCATTTAAATAATAATAATAATAATAACTTTAAAGTCCTTTTCCTCTGTACCAAACCGTGACACCTTGTGGTGGAGTGCGTGTGTAATTTCAACCGTTCTTAATTTCACAGCTAGACGGACGCATATAATCAATTTCCCGCTCCTGCGGCAGGAGCTATAGCAAGCTGGGTGAACCTCAAAGCCGGTACATAACTCTGGGAGAGAAGAAATACCTCTTGCCTTATCCGGCAATCTAACTTGAAACTTCTATCATCCAGTTGGTAGCTTGGTCACTACAATTGTCAAGTTGCTATAGTCATAGCAGCAGTAATAGTAATTCAGTTCAGTGTGTTTATTAGAGTGATTGTCACCAACACGCAGCCTACAGAGGGCGAACCCCATTACTTATATTGTCGTCGTTATCATCATCAACATCACCACCACCACCACTAGCTAAAATGAAGTAGGAGCACTTTTTGACCCGTTCCGTTCTCACACATCCAGAAGCCTCTTTCATGGTCTCCCCTGATTTCTTCCGCATGTCGGTCTACAGTTTTTAGTATTCTCTGTTATCTATTACGGGGTATTCCGTTTATATGTTTCAGCCAGTTTCTTCTGTTTCATACATTGCACAAAATTTAAAATACAAGAATATAAAAAATTAATATTGAAAAGAAAGGAATCTTTGTCATCAAAAAAGAATTAGAAAAACATTAATCATTTTAACCCTTTAAACGCCGAGTTAAATCCCATCTGCCATTTGCTGGCATTATAAGGAGCTCACCCTATACTCCACTTTAGCAGGATAAGGGTTAAAATGGTTCCAAATTGGACCTCGGAAAAAACGGTTAATTTTCAGTAGAGGGAAATGACCGGACTGGATCTAGACTCTTGCCAGCCTGCTTTCCAATACAAGCTAGAGGCTTTTTATTTGGGGATAAAATGGCCAGTGCTATAAAACATAAATCTCATGCTGTAGATTAAGGAAAGGTAAAGTCACATACCGACTCTCCCCACGCGTCTTCACGCGTGGTTGTTACAGCATATTCACAACTTCATCTTACCGCATTCAAGAAGAAAATTTGTTTCCTTTATTCGTAGATTTTTAAAAGTTCTTTTATGTACCTAAATTCAGTTCTTTGTCTCTCTCTTATTAAAAGAAAAACACATTCTATTATGTTGCAGAGGCCTTATCAGAGAACATAAAACACATTGCAACATCTTCAGTAACACGTTTCAATGGTCTCATACAGTTGCGACGCCAGCGACGGCTTCGGCTCTCATGCTTGTGTGGAGGTCGTTATACAGCTACCCAGCACAAGTTGCAAATGCTTATCTCCTGCTCTAGTTTTATCTCCAAATAAATTTTTTCTTTGTAGAAGTTTTTGTTGCTACTAGCATAGTGCTAAACGGATTGGCCAGTTGGTGAACTAAAAACCCATGTTAAAATATCCCATTCCTTTTTCTTCTTTAGCCTCAGCCATATATTAAAAATATAGTATTTATTCAGCTCTTACACGTTCAAACTTAAAGGATGAAGGTATTGGGGGACAAGAATTCTAGAGCACTTCTTTGCAGTAAGCATATAATTAATCCTAATAAACCAAAGTACCTTGCGAAGAAAATCTCTGCATTCTACGATTGATACCTTTATTTTTCTGGTTCTTTGAACGCCTTACTGTACCCCTGACGTCCAAATTATGCCCACTGTTAAGCTTATCAGTTCTCAAGTTTTTCAGTTTTATTGATGTTATGATTTGTCTATAGACATTCCCAGTGGCTCGGGTTGTATAGTTGCAGGTTCAAGTGATGTGATCAGTGAAGCATGGATTGGAAAAGATGATAAAAGAAGCCATTCCATTCTAATTCATTTTAGTGGCCCGGAATTCTTCTAGAGGGCCTGACAAATAGCATACAAGTTGTCAGGACATCCGGCCTCCCACCGAGATTAGAACCGTATACCTCCAGAGCGCAGCTCAGAACGCGTACTCCCTGACGGAATGTTCGTTGCAGCAAGAGCTTTTTTAGAAATTGGTATTCAAAGTGCCTTCCAGAGCTAAGTCCTACTTGGACCTGTGAAAGTTCGGTACAGCCCAAAGTAAGCAAGTAACTTACTTCATTCTCTTGATTCTCGTGTGAAGACGCGCTGAATGAAGTGAGAATACAGATCCAGGGGTAGAGACGACACAGTCATTGAACCCGAGCGATGGGTAAGGTAAACGCTTCCTTAGCACTAGTGTATTTTATTCCCATTTTAAGAATCATACAAATGTACATACGCGTATGTAATTATACACAACAAGCTAAAAAATGAGTAATTATTGGAGGAAAGATGAAACTCATTTATAAAAAATTGTGGGCTTTTGGCGAATGGCTAAAAATTTCTACCCGTAAAAGGCCAGTGTGCTGGGAAATGTGACAGAGGATCACGAAATTGACGGAATATTTGGAACTACCTAATTATCGTCATTGGTATAAGGGCGGTGAAATGAAGAAGGATGAGATGTCAGCGAGATATGCGGCATGTGTGAGAGAGAAGATAATTGCTTGTGTGTTGTTGCTTGGAAAACTAGAAGGAAAGATACCACTTTGAGACTTGGGCGAAAAAGGTAAGTATTAAAACATAGCTTCGAGAAAAAGTGGTAGAATGAGAGGGCGCTTAGTGGATTTAACTGGCTGAGGACAAGGACTAGTGGCGGCCTGAAGGTTTGGGTTTTATGGATTGCAGACAATTTCTTGATTATTAGAGAAGATATTGGCTTCTGAAACAGGACTCTGTCCTAATGGATTCTTTGCTTATATGTCTTCTGGATTATATCCGAAAATCATTTAAGGCATCAAATGCTAGTGCAAGTCACAAGATCCTAGTCTGAATTATTAATGTGTCTGTACCTCCTGTGCTATGGACTATGGAATTTTCAGGATACACAGCACGTAGACAGCCACTCAGACACGGATAAACAGTTACGGTTACAAAACTAGAAGTTGTAAGATGGCATGAGGGAAGTACGTGTAGACGTGTTCTAAGGTATAATATTCAAACGGATATTAAAGTAATATACCTTAAGAATGTGATGACAGATTCAGATGGCTTCTTTACTAGCCAGTAATGGGATCTTGTGATTACGAAGATAAACCTGAATGTTTCGTACAATGCGAAGAGTTTCTTGCCCGGTTAAGCAGCTATGAACTTCCTAAGCACTGCAATATACAATCATCTCCCGCTTAACTTCTGTAATTCGCTCCTGAATATCAGAAGTTCGGATCGCAAGCGCTAACCGGGAGCATGTTTCCCATTAATATGGATGGTAAAAATTATGATGAATTAAAACGTCAACCCAAAATTTCCTAAGTCTATTAAACACAGAAAAAACTCCATGTAAGTAACAATTTATCATGTTAGGATGTACCAGACAGGCAATGCGCGTATAACGTGACACTGAGACGCTTTGGTGCAACAAGTTTTGCAGTGGAAAAGCAAAACTTATTACACATTCTGCGAGTGTGTTTGTAGCCTTAATTATCCAGAATTCAATGCGCATTCACCATGTTGTCATCTGTGACCTGCCACGCTCTACATTGTTTTCTACATTATCTTATACACGACGGGGTAAGCAGTGACGCAGTTGGTTGAGGCACTGCGCTACAAGTAGCAAGGCCGCGGTTTCGATTTCCGATGTTGTAACTGGAATTTTTCATTGACATAAACCTTTCGGCCGCACTATGGCCCTGGAGTTGACTCAGCCTCTAACAGAAATGAGTACTAGGAATATTTTTGGGGGGTAAAGGCGGCCGGTGCGTAGGGCTGAAAAATTTACCATCTCCATGTACCGACTGTCTAGAAATCTGGGAGCCTCAACTTTCTGGAACCCTCAGGGTCTGCCCAGGCCTGTAATGGGATTGCTGCATTATTGCGCATTCACGGCACGATTGTCCAAAACAAGCTATTGAACATGAAATGTGTGTTTTGATTTTCTCTGCAGTGTTTGTCTGAAACATCTCTCATTCTGAGAACAACTGAGGGAGATGTGATAAAAAATATTTATTTTCTTCCAGTAAAGTAGTCGTTATTGTTGTCAGATTTTAATGAATATTGAATTTCTCGACAGATTTTCAAAAAAATATTCAAATATCAAATTTCATGACAATCCATCCAGTGGGATCCTGTTGTTCCATGCGGATGGCCGGACAGAGGGACAGACAGGGGGACGGAAAGACGGGCAGACGGACATGACGAAGCTAATAGTCCCTTTTAGCAATTTTTCAGGCGCGCCTAAAATGCTTAAATCATAGCTTCCTGATCAACCGACAAATAATATGATTGTTAACAAAATGAATGTAAAATGAATGTAAAATTTGTTAACAAACAGTTGCTTTGTATGTGCGGTAAGTCGTAGAGGTTGCATGCACATTATTTTGTTAAAAATGTTGTATTGAGTTTTTGGAACGTTAATATAAATTTTTTTCCTATATAACCTTCGGCTGAAAAACGTTGCATTGAGAGGTATGTACTATCTACGAAGTTGGATATTAAAAACCAAGAGGCGTTCTACCAGGAAAACAAACCGGAGAGACGTTCTCCTGAGGGCTGTGCCTTATATAAACAAATACGTAAATAAATCAAAACTATTTTCAATATTACTGTGTTGGCTAAAAATATATTACAAATTTAATTTTGTGCAGGACGTGGGAGATGTATGATAACGCGTGTTATGTCAAACGCAGCCACAACTGTTGGTTCGGTCGACAGCAGAGTGATATGACAAATGTCACGGCTGCCATTTTGTCACTTCTCCTGTATGTATTCACGTTGCACACCGATAACAAAAGAAGATGCGGTCGAGCTCCAACGCCGATTAACTGAAGCGGGAAAAACATCGAGTATTTAATCACAGGTTAAATATGCATCTCGGTTAATTGGCATAGGCTCTGATCGCATTCATTACGCTTCAGTTTGTTTCCACATTACAACTGACGGAGATTGAAATTCGAAATAGCAAATGGGCAGTAATTTTCATTAACAATTTATCTGTTTTACACAGCTTTATGCGGTTTAATTTTTGTCTTCATTCAGTTACTGAACCCTTGTCACGAATTAGGTAATTAGCAAATTTAATTAGTTTGTAAAATATGAGGTCATGATGGGGGAAACATTAATCTTATGGAATTTTTGGTAGTGGTTATATGTTGTTTGGTTAATACGCACGGTTATAGATGTTTCTGAGAGACATAACCCCTTTGCGGAAGTAGGGTGGAAGATACAGAGATCATGTGCTGCCGAAAAGTCTCCATCATCTACTAAACAGCATAATATTACAGAAAATTGCGAGCTTGAAATATACTGCCTCGTGAACCCCAAACCTAACACATGTGCACCATCTTTGTTCTTTCTTGCCCGTTCCTTATTCTGCTCCTTTTCCTTTTCATTTTCTTGCACGTGTTCACCAAGCTGACTGACTTGTAGAACAAGACTAGAGGAACAAACTTCACACCGCTACGTCCCACAATCACACATTAAGCTGGGTTACAGGCGCCCTGAGTATAAAGAGAGAGGCCGTGCCATCTGGAGTCAACTGTGCAGAACTAACGTGGAAAGTATTAAACTCGCGTTGGTTAACCACTCAGCTCTCATCACTTCAAGTTTCCACACATTCTTATCCTAAATTGAATATTTTTGTCATGTTAGCTAGACGAATAAGATTTGATTCAGTGTCATAAGGAATTTCTTCCAGTTAAATTCATGCCGTTGTAACACCAACTTCATTAAGTCTCTAGCAAATGACGAAACAAATCCACACTTAACTACTTTAAGCACAGTTGTTAGTATCTACCATTTCCTACGACCCTCTCACAGACTCCCTAAAGAACGTAATCTGATTGGTCTTTATAGTGGACAGGGTTGCGAGTGACTGCTTTGTGATTATCAGTTGAATTCCTAAATATCATGCAAATGAGGAGCTAAGTGCAATATGAAAATTTCTAGGCACTCCGTCTTCATGGAGCCTTCGAAACATTGTCCTTAAAATTCTGCCATAAGGCAGACCTCCAAATGTTGGTATCAAAATTCAGCCTAAATACAGGAAGAACTTAATTTATTTTCTCTGCTGCATACAAAATAATTGGGCTTTCTATTACTTTAACTTCTTCGCTCTAAGCCGACCTTTACTACAAAGACGACCGGACGCATTCTGGGGACATTCACAGAGTCAAATTTACTGTGAGATTTGAGTTTTTTCGTGGGATTGTGTTGAAGATTGAAGACTTCTACGACAAGGTGTCGCGTAGATTGATATACATTTATTATTCGACATGGCTTCATACTTCCGAAGACTTGAATATTCATTAAATTTTGTGGTTTCCTGTAATAATTGTGGCGATCTGTACTACCCTCCTCCTCAATCTCTACTTTCTATCTCTTTTCATTTCGAGGAATTTATATATCCCCCTTCTTCTAAATCATTGTCTTTTCAAATTGCCTTGGTTCTTGGGGTCCTTATTCTATGCCTTCATTCAAAAGATAAGAAATTCTGGAGAACCAGAAGTAAAGGAGCGAACTGAAATATGCCAGCATACACCGTGTTTGGGTGGGGGAGTCTTCTATTTGGATTTGCGGAACTGGAATGTAGTCATTGTCTGGTTCACGCTAATGTTTAGTGAAACATGTTCGGCTACACGGAAGTTCTTTTAACCCACTGATTGACTAATTGGTTAACTTACTGACGGACCAACAACGAACGAAAGAACGAATGAAAGAACGAACGAACGAACCAACCCACGATCCACCAAACAAGCAACCAGCCAGCCAGTCAGCCAGACATCCAGCCATCCTACCAACAAACCAACCAAATAAACAACCAAACCATCAAACAACCGACAGACTTGCTGACTAAATAAACACTTAACAATAAACTAAACATACAACTAAGAAATTTACTAACTAAGCAGTCCCGTAAAGAAACAAGTGAAAAACCAAAATCGACAAAATACAAAACTAACCAAACAAACAAACAAAATATCCTACCAACATATAATCAACCAACCAATCAACCAACATACCAAGAAACTTAAGAACCAATTAACTAATGAAATGACTCTGTTATTATTGCCATGGCCGAGCCTTCTCGAGACGCTAAGTTTCTTAAAATATAACGGTACTTCCCGCTTCTGATGCATTCCGACATTTCATTGTCATATTCACGAAGAATCGCCACTGGTCCACTTTCTAAGCCGAAATAGACCAGTCCGCAATTTCTATTCTCCCACATTATGCCTTTAATATATATTTCTATATGCTATATTCCTCTGTAAATGGGCCTTCAATTAGACTTATTTTCTTCATTTTGTGATCCAAATATTAATTAATTTTTTCTCATTGTATCAATCTGTATTTATCACCCTAATATTTAGTGAGAGTGAATTATAACGCTTCTCTTCCATACTTCTCCTACTTTCTCTCTCTTATGCTCCACTACGCGTATTCATCATTACAAGAAAATGTGAAGAAACGTTGATTTATCTCATTCCACAATTTTTCACTTTGTCACTCTTTCTCTTTCTCTTTCTAATTTCTTTTTACATTTTTCTCTCATATGATTCAATGAGACTCTTGCTTGCTTACTATAAAGGATTATTATCGTTTTATGCTTTGTCTAACATCTATCATATTTTATTCTCAAACTCTGTTCATTCGACCTATCCTTATATTTTTACTTCTTGCACTAGTATCACGTTCCTACCTCCAGGCCTTTTTATTTCTCCTTGTGTTTGGTTTGATGTAAATACTCTGTACTTTCAGTTAAGCTTTGTTTTGTATTACAACGTTCATTCTTCCTTAAAGAGACTCAGCGTGACTGGATGTTTCGGCAATTCGTTCATCACTTTGAACTTACATGCTGAGGAACTCTGCTGGAATACTGAATGTCCTCAATGTGTTTCAGTGTTGTTCTCAGTCACAATGATAAATGCCTGATTGCTCTCTCACCTTAGACAAAGATCTCTTCCTTTCAGACTTTTCATTCCATTATTCACTAATTCACCAAGATTTCAAAGCTGTATAGTCTAAACTACTGACAGCCTCGTTCAGTAAATCAGAATATGGAATTAAATACACGCATAAACTACGAATACATCAATTAAGCTACTGAATATTTAATAGTAACATGTAAAGTGTTCCCGTTAAAGGCCCGGTGTGGCCCAGAGGGTGGGTATAGGTATAGCTGTACTCTTCCATGACCGCGGCACTAGAAGGGTGTGAGTGGTCAGCAGCACGCCCTGGCCCACTTTAACCCCGGGAAAGTCCCGGTACCCAATTTACCGGCGGCTGGGTGGGCCCCAGGGCTGGTCAGGACGGACGGAAAAACTCGTCCAAACCGGGATTCGATCCCGGACAGTCCAGTCGTTATACCGACTGAGCTACCCTTCGCATGACATATTTAATGGCGTGCCATAATTCAGTGCGCATTCTCTGTTCATGTGATAGACACTCTAGAGTGCTCCTGGGTTTCCCCATCGGGCAAACCGCTGGGGTTACAGAATGATGCCTCTGGACCTGACCCTCTAGACATGTGTACAGTGAGGGCCTCAGAAGCGTCCAGATGCACAAGCCTCTGGTCTGGTTCTGTGTTTACTATTGGAAAACACGTTGTAGGATTGCATACTGCTTCCTTAATCTTCATCACAGAATCTGAAGATGGAGGAAGCAGGTCCTTTCGAAACGTCGGTAACAGATGTCCATATACAAGACGTCACTGTACAAGAGACAGCAATATCCATTGTTAAAAAGGCACTGGAACTCAGTGTGATTGTAAAGGACCATGCTTCCGATTTACATGGAAGTACCACTGGACTTTAAAGCGTTGATGAACTAGAGTACCTTAAACTTTAGTAAAGTAAAGTAAAGTAAAGTAAAGTAAAATAAAGTAAAGTAAAGTAAAGTAAAGTAAAGTAAAGTAAAGTAAAGTAAATCCTAGAACAGGCCACGAAGTCCCAAAGGGGGAGTATAGGTATAGCTCTACATTTTCCTTTACCTCTGGGCTTGATGGGGTGGGTTGTCAACGCCACGTCCCGGCCACTTTTCCCCCGGGAAAGACCCGGTACCCACTGCATAGGAAGTTGTGTGGGACCCAGGGCCGGTTTGGACGGGTGCGGAAAATCTCGCCCCCATCGCTTATACTTTAGTAATGATTTCATTTTGTACTGTCCGCTACCCGACCATGTACGGGTGTAGAGTAATCATAGATTTATGTAGAACATTTAAGCTACTGTAGCCTACATACGCGTATACGTAGAGTCTTGTAGGGCTCTAAGAATGGAGGGCAGCTGTGAAGGTAACGTATGGATTTTTGACACTGGTCGTCAATGAAAAATACTTTCACAGACAAGTGACTGGTGATGCAAACAATTTTTTGACACGACACTTTCGCATAGAGCAATATTTACAGACGTAGTCAGAAACAACCCACTACGTTTGCTTCCTAAGTATAGTTCGTTGTTCTGAGTTCTTCTGTCAATGTTGCTGTACGTGAAGGTGTCGTGTTAAAATGTATTTTCAACACCAGTCACTTGTCTTGCTCATTATAGCCAACTACCTTTTCCTATTATATCTATAGTAAAACCAACTAGATGCACCAATGTACTTATTTTATTTTGGAAAGACACTCTACATGTTTCGGACTGTGTTTCCGTCCGTCATCAGGAGTTCAAGACTGTACATACAGCAACAGGCGTTTATCAAACAGACACTGTTGTCTGCTTGCTGTTGCTGTATGTACAGTCTTGAACTCCTGGTGATGGACGGAAACACAGTCCGAAACTCATAGAGTGTTATTCCAAAATAAAATAAAGTTAATACATTGGTGCATCTAGTTGGGTTTTTTATAGGAATAATATTAAGATGCACGGTCCTATGAACGGCAAACATACTTGTTTCTATGTTGAGTCGGAACGATCCAGTTCCGTCTTTTCCTTACCGCCTTCACAGTATGTCGCCACTGAATCGTAATCCGAGGCAAACAATTCCTGAACCGTATCCCCTTGCCTCGGCTTAATTGCTCGGGACCTCGGATTTGAAGTTTTGACCGCTGGATTCGAAAATTGATCCCAGTGCTCCGTCGGCAAGGGCTGACTAACAACGATGATTATTATTCTTAGGCAAACAACACTTTGTTTGCAACTGACAGTTTGGGACGGCATGTGAATGCAAGTCACTTGTCCGGTGTTTAATTTTTGACAAGGATGAAAGTAATTTATTATTACGCAGTACACCAGTGTCTTTACGTTATTCTCTGAAGAGCTTTGATTCGGAAAGTACTAGGGTGGTCACAAAGTATCACGCCCTTCCTGCCGAAAACGTGGAAGCCACCACCTTAAATTTTTCTATGAACTTGTAAAAAAAAGGTAAATCAGTCCCATTACAGGCCCGAGGTGCCCAGAGCTTTCCAGGAAGTTAAGGTTCCCAGATTACGTGACAATGGCCCAGGATGATGGTAAGGTTGTCAGCCTTACGCACCGACCGCTTTTTGCCCCCAGGAAATACTCCTGGTACTCATTTCTGTTACAGGCTGAGTCGATCCTAAGGCCATAGTGAGATCGGAAGGATTATGCCAATAAAAATTCCAGTGATACCAACTTGTAGCGGACCAAAATTTGCAAGACCTCCAAATTTCGCGTGACTTCACATGTAAGTGCCTCCCGGCGGACTCAATATTCCAATGGGCAAAGGTCTTTCCCCCCCCCCCCCTTTTTTCCGGGTTTCAGAAAATGTTTCCCCCGTCAGTAGTTAGAGGCTATGCCCTTTGCGGTTTCTCCAAAGAATTTTTAATATCTAACTGTCTCCCAACAATATTTGTAAGATTTCGCCCTGACCG
>Ga0123354_10004833_pt1 | contig 19286 bp, 14 predicted proteins | sample TergutLab28metaG_2_FD_97872 | JGI IMG/M metagenome (GOLD analysis project Ga0123354, IMG submission 97872) | Labiotermes labralis P4 segment gut microbial communities from Petit-Saut dam, French Guiana - Lab288 P4 | ecosystem: Host-associated > Arthropoda: Insects > Digestive system > Gut ...
TATATATATCTATATATATATATATATATATATATATATATATATATATATATATATATATATATATATATATATATATTGTTCTAATTAAAAACACTTACTGTGGTAACTCTATCTTGATGGTATTCACAAGTAGAACTTACCTGAAACAAACAAGAAACGTATTAGATGGAAGCGGAAACATGTTCTGTGTTTTACAGCCTTCTTTGTACACTCCCTTTCATTACCCCAAACGCATCCACCCTTCCTCATCCTCGTTTGTTAAAATTTCACACACTCTCGCCCTCAGTCGTTCCCTCACTCACTCTCACATTCACCTACTCTCACACTCACTCACTCTCACATTCACTCAATCAATTTCGCTCAATCTCACCAGCTTCGCTGGGAAAACTACATCCCGACCATTAATATAATGGTTATGAATACAATCCAGAACAAATCTGTTTGTATGAAGCAGATTGGGCACAAACTCCAAACTCACGTATTGTTTTGCCACAGTTTCAAATGCTCGCACTCACTTGCTCAATCCATCCACTCTCAATCAACTTTGCTCAATCTCAATCGCCCAGTGCGGTAAACTTTATTTCCACAAAAATCGATACAAAATCTAAGAATATATAGGCATAATGAACTGTTCTACTGACAATGGCTGCTGCTCAACTCCAAAACGAGAAGTTCACAGAAACACTACACAGTGGCAGACTGTTCCCACACTGGAATACAATTCGTGCGTGCCAATTCATTTCCACCTCTGTACCGAAACCACACATGAACTCGTCACACTGAAACGAATAGATTACTTCAACACTCATTACTAAAAACCGAGTCAATGAATAATTTACAAGCATATGATAATGTATGGCCTTTCATCACTATCACATGTTTCGGCACGTCTGCGCCACCCGCAGGGAGCTCATACACTAAACTTATAAAACATGTTAAAATACAATTAATCAGAAAGTGCACGGTGGTTGATTACTTTAACATTTGAATATCGTTATGGGCCAAATCAAAAGCTTGTTCGTCATCTCCTCGTCCACTTCACAATGCTGCATCGAATGAGTGTAACAGGTGAGCCACAGTCTACGCACCCGTCGGCACTATAAGACGATCAGCAGACAGCAAAGAAAGGCTTATTATAAATGTGAACTCAGGTTGCTCGAAACCATTCGTCCAAAATTCCCTCCCACAAAGTGCTGGTTGTGAAAGTGTGTGGTATTAATGCTTGACCGATCTTCTATGCTATGTCCACTGACGCCTTATTTGTCAATATAACCTTACATGACCCTCACAGAACGGCCAGCAATCACATTCATCGTCTTACAGCCAGGATGCGGTGAGTGTTAATTATCTACACCACATTTGTTCCTCTGCAAAGTCACTGCGGCAAAAAGTCCACGTCACTTTCCTCTCGTTCGTTCGTTCTTTCTTTCTTTCGTGTTCGAAAGAAAGTTCCAATACAACTATACTCTTCAGCTCTCCCATTAAAGTCTACACTGTTACAATCGGACTAAAGGAAGAAGAGGCGCCCAAAATGTACCATTACTCGTAAGCATTCAATAAATGCCTGGGTTTGAATATCACATAAGTTAACAACACCCCAATCTAGTCTCGGGCTGGAGAGCGCTAGAGTGACGTTTAAGGGGCGTTACTCTCCCTCACATACAACATGAATTTGTGAATTCCGATTACAATCACAACACAGTAGGCCTACACATTACATATTCGTTGGTGGTGGTGGTGGTGGTGGTGGTGGTGGAGGCGGCGGCGGTGGTGGTGGTGGTGGTGGTGGTAGTAGTAGTAGTAGTAGTAGTAGTAGTAGTAGCAGAAAAAGAGCGAGTGTTCCATGATGGTCCCTAATGACACGTAGATATTTATAATCTATTTTTAAAATGGTGCTAAGATATTGCGTCAACTAGACTTATAAGGCCATTCACCCTCATGTTTTCTAGGTCCTTGAGCTTCAAGAACATACACCCCTGGTTCTGTATCTTTTGCATGCATACACAATATGTACACTATCTTCTTACCGTCCCCACACAGTCGGTAATCATGTCGCTGTATTAGAGTTTAAACGTATGGGGTCTAAGGGTTGGTGGCCTGTTAACAGAATCGCAGCCACTATAAGTTTCTATATACTCATTGCTTCAAGCTCTTTTGTTCTACCTGAGAGCTTCATTCATTAGGGTACTGGATTGGCGACAATCTTTGCTGGTTATTCACCGGTTCAGGTTCTCCTGTCTCAAATGACTCCCGATTACTTTTTTGCCCACAACAACAGGGATGCCAACAGTTGGTCTGAATGAAATCCTTTAGTCTCTTCCTTGGCCAGTTTATCAACTTCTTCATTTTCCGGTATTCCACGATACCCGGGTATCCATACTGAAGCAACTCTGGTCCACTTAGTTCTACTAGCGCTTGCACACCCACACCAAAGCCAATTCGGTGGTTGTCTTTACATGTGCTGCTATTGCTGCCCTTTCATCAGAGCAGACATGTATTCTCGTTCCCGTTACGTTCTTAGACAAGAGGAGTTCTGTACACCTCAGGATTGCCACCACTTCAGCTTGAAACACTGTAGAGAGGCTACCCATAGGAATACTCTCCCTGTGGCTGTCCCTTAGTCCATAAATACCTGCACTAAAGCCGCTGCCAATTCCTGCCCCTTCCGTGTACCAAATGCCAACGTTAGGGTTGTCGATTTTACCTGACATACACCAGGTTTCTCTAGTCGGTAGCAATACTTTATATTGCTTTACCAACTGATTTTTTTTAAAGAATTCTATTATGTTTTAATGTAAAAGGATATTTCTGGAGGGAATCTAGTACTGTATGTCTTAACCCTGTATTCCTCCACTCTCCCTGGCAGTTCAATCTACATGCAGTGAATCTAGCTGCTCCAATGACACCAAGGTACTATGGAGGTAAAGACAGGGCTACTTCCAGGGCCTCTGTGGGTGTCGATTTTACATATTCGGTATGTATTGTGCAATTTACTTCGCCTAGAGCAGTGGTACGCAAACTCCATTCCTCAGAACCCTGGTATTATGAGGGCGACTTTCAGGGGTTAAGCACGCTCTTTTTCTTACACATGAAACTGTAAAATATAAATCGATGATTTTAATTGCATTTTCTATTTTCCTCTCTATCTTTGTGCATAATCGGCGCTGGAGCGTAGGTGAATAATACAATTTTGTAACAAATATGCGCAAGTACTTTATTTTATAAAATAAACGTTCATGTTTTAAACAGTTGTATTTCATTTCAACCCAAAACGTTCCTCTCACTTTACAGGGATTCCGCGAGAATTAAGAGACGCACACAACGGTTCGACGGGTATTAAGAGCTGAAAAACCACTGGCGCAGACAAACCCATGTAGAACGAAAACTAGCCTGAAATGGGAAAATGTCCAAGTCCCTTGACACTCCTCTTCCAATAGGTCTTACACCGGCAAGACTACATGGAGGCATCAGACGTGACGTCTGTATGGGAAATGTGCCCTGGAAGTCGGACACGGCATGGGTAACACATATAACTCTTGAAGAACATGTACATTCCCATGCCTAGCTCCCAAATAAATAGGGTCAAAACACAACCTATGGTGACAAGGAGATACCGTTTTACTAGACGGACTCAGGAAACCAACTGGTCATTACAGTTGTTCACGGGATCAAACACAACGGTCTTCAGAATACTTCCTACATGCAACACGTTCTTATAAGTGCTGAGTGAGTATGCCTTGCAGTCAGGGTGAGAATGCCTCACAGAACGGAACCTGTGGGCCGAAGTGACTCATCCAGACCATGACCAATTTTCTTGAAATAACACACATCCTGACACATGTTCAATGTAGTTAAGTCAGACACAGTGCAGATGATACCCAGCCGTGCCCGACATAAACATCAGAAGACAGCTGTAGCATGTGCATTGGTCAACGTTCCGATCAATTGAACACTAAGTTATAGGCTATATGCTCCACAGCCTAGTTTCAGCAGTCCGAATATTCAACGAGAATCCAAGGCTGTTCGCCCAACGCATAAACTTCTTTGCCAGAAATTAAGAGTCCAGTTTAAGAACTTCAATATATATCCCAAACAGAAGCCGGTGACAGTTGTCTAGTGGAATGGAATGACTCCTGCCAACAGACCTGCAACAGGCCTACGGGAGCCGTCTAAGGGAAAGTAAACCCATTACATTGTTTTGTTTCTGATAAATTCTGGCATGTTCAGCAACTCCTTAAGTCAAATCAGTAACGAAGAAAGACACTAACAAAGTTTCGAGGATGGGTTCTAAATATGAGAAACAAAATTATGATCGCGTTTCTTATATTGCATCAAAATGAAAATATCAGCTTGCGGAGTCATGGCAGTGTGCTCGTCTGTTCACTAACTTCTGATCCAATGAAAGGTTTTCATGAAACTTAGTATGAACAAGACCACTAGGGTGTACTTCAAACTCTGCATTCATCTATTCATTTTAAGATAAAGTTTACCCTATAACATGCCATGAAGACAAAGAGCGGAGAAGAGGGATTTCGCCGCATTCATAATGCCGGCGCTAGATGGGGGTGATTGGTCAACGTCAAGTCCCGGCCGCTTCACCTCCAGAAAAGACCCGGTACCCGTTGGACAGGAGGCTTTATGGGCCTCGGGGCCGGTCTGGACGGGTAGTAGGGAAGGTCCCCCCCCCCCCCCGGGTTCAAACCACGAACCATCCAGCCAAAAGCAAGTCGCTATACCTCCTATGCTATCCTGGCCACCCTTCGTCTATTCATTTTTGGTGGAAATAATATATCAATTTACACCATAAAGAAAAACAGAAAAGTTGAATTAGTCGCCACTAAGGAGCACGCTCTGGCAGACTATGTTCATGTCACGTGAAAAGAACGCAAGGAAAAATCGAAACATAAACGTAGGTAGTAAATCATTTAAAAATGTGACAAAGCTCAAACGTTTAGGAACAACCCTAATAAAATAAAATTGCATTCAGAAAGAAATTAGGAACACAATTAATCAGGGATGCCGACAACCATTCGGAACAGAATATTCTGTCTTCCAGTTTGCCACCCAGAAATATACAGATTATAACTTAGCCTGTTGTATATGCGTGTGGAACTTGGTATCAGATACGGAAAGTAATTAGGGTGAGGGTGTCCGAGAATGAGGAGTTGAGCCTAAGAGGGTGGAAGTAACAACGACTAGAGAAAATTTCAATAATGAGGAGCTTTATGATTTGTAATCTTCACCAAATACAATTTCGGTGGTCACATCAAAATGGATGAGACGGAACAGTCACGTGGCACGAATGGAGAACGAAACATAGAGGGTTTGGTGTGAAAATCTGAAGGAAACCACTTGGAACACCTATGCGCAGATGGCAAATAATATTAAAATGTATGTCAGAGCGGTGGGATGAGATGGCGTGAGCTGGATTCTTCTACATATCGCCAGGAACAAGCTGCGGGCTCTTGCGAACACGATAATGAACATTCGGGTTCCACACAACGCGATGAATTTCTTGACTAGCTGAGAAACAGTTAGCTTCTCAAGAAGGACTCCGCTCCATGGAGTCAATTAGCTGGTTAATTAGTTAATTATAACAGTTGTGCGAAATTCAGTGTGACAGCAACTACATGCCAAGCAAATAAATGTACAGACATTTCTTATGATAGTACACGATCACACAGGATGCACTTTGCTAACGAAACAATATTCTGTATACACCAAAACAACACGGCAACTGAGCGAAATGTATGTTTACCTTTCGGCGTGCTGACAATAACAATTAAACTAATGGAGTCTGGCACGAGCAGTTTTTAGGAAGACAGATCAGAAACGCACACATACAGATTTTGCGTGTAATACTGTTCATATGTCAACATTTACAAAGTGACTGTGCGCACTTAGCAGTGACATTCCATACCTCATGCTGCCGAGATCCGTCGTAGCAGCAACTGTGTACACAGCCTTAGAATACACCATCAGGAAGATCCGAGGAAATCACGCTTTGAAAATGAATGGAAAACACATGCATTGCTGGCGCGTGTGATATAAACATGCGAATAACATACAGGACATAGAGAAACACCGTCAGATGGTAATGAAGAGAATGGTTTGAAACAAAACGTAAGCAAAATGACGTGGGCACATAAGGCCAAACCTCACCGCAGAAATGTCAAGCAAACCGACCTAATTAGTCGACCAATCATAAGTACAGCAAGATTCTCAAAACGGCTACAAACAAACAAATTAGCCTACATTCGTAAGCATATTAGGATGAAATTAAAATCGAGGAATACTTGGCCAATTATTCGGTTTATAATCACTTGTATTCCCGTCTCCTAGCAAGTGCAATTTTGCTTGTTGTTATGAGGGAAAAACAGAAATTTGGGGTGCTAGAAAGCATGGTACCGACAACATCTGGATCTAATAGGGGCTGGAGAAACATACCTGAGAAGACTGACAATTTTCACCTTCTTCAAAATCATCGTACTATTTACGAGTCAAATCACATGGATGAGATAGGCGAAGCATGTAGAATGCAAAAATACGAATTCCTACAAAACTTTAGTCCGAAAACCTGCAGGGAAAAGAACGTGGAAATCCTAGGAGTACACGGAGCATTTTACTACGACTACCAACCTGCAGTCTTCCAGGTGGCTACCCAATTTAATCAAAATCCGACAAGTACGTTCGCTTATGAAACGTGCAGACGAACCAACATGGCTCAGTATTATGAGTACAGTTCACGCAAGTTTTTTTAAACAAAAAAAGCAGAGGAACAGAATACAAACTTTGGGATTGGGGAGGGGGGAGGGAGTCTGTCTTTTCTCAAAACCAGTAACGTGGAAGCGAACAATTAGTCCAGACTTGAAGTCGGCAAAACAGGATAAAGTACATATTTTCACTTACCAGGATAAAGTACATATTTTCACCTGCCAGAATTAGTCGATTTCTTCGGGGCGGGGGGAGGAGGGAGGGGAACGAAAACGAATTTGAGGCAGGATTTGAAGCTTCCTTCCTTAGTGCATAGGTTTCAAGTCGCATACCTTATTAGATGATATTACCGCTGTTTCGTTGTATTCCTGCGAAATAATTATATGCGGTAAGATTCTGGACACATTACATCTGTCGCGTATGGCCTGCAACAACAGCATCGTGGTCATGCATGAAATTCCTGACTGCTATATGATAGTGCACACACGTACGTACAAAACCAACAGGCCTACTTTGTCAGCACGATTATGATTTAACATCTACGACATTTCGCAATTTTATTACACTTTGGCGTGAGTAGGTATTTACGGTCATGACAACAGTGACACAACCCCTGCCTCACAATTTAAAATAGATAATTGAATCCCTATTTTATAATGAAGGTAGATCGCTTCGTCTCCGTTTATGTGACATCATATCCGAACACAATCGACAACAGTGACTGTCATTGCAGCCAGCCTGTGCTCAATCACTCAATAACTCACACCAAAAGTGATACAAGATGACTCATTACTTCTACTACTACTTTCAACACCGTCATCTACCCTGCTGTCATGCGTATTTAACGGGATGCACAGAAGGTAATGCCCCTTTATTTTTCTCAGTAAATACTTATTCGAAAATAACTAAATTACAAACTATGAAGAGTGATGGTTTCAGTCCACGGCCTATTTTTTCACAAAGTCTCTCTCATTGCCTTGCACAAACAAGGGACATGTGTGTACATGCCTTGTCGGTACGACGCCTTGTCCTGCTCACGTAGCCAATTTCTCACTGCACTCATCACATACCCTTCAGTTTCAAACTTTGTATCGAGAATTGCACCCTTCAGGGCTCCAAATAGGTGGAATATGAGGGTGGTAGATCGGGGCCGTAGGGTGGATGTGTTAACAATGCCCAAACAAATTTTGTTATGGCTGCCCCATTCTTCCTCAAAACTTGAGTGCAGCCTTGCTGAAGCAAGATTTCTTTTGGAGTCCTGTGAGGCCGAAGTCTTTCGAAACACTTCCGAGTTCTATCAATGTCCTGAAGTAGACCTCGCAGTTGACTGTCTCCCCTTTTGGCATTGCATCCATAAGAATCGTTTCTTCACAGTCCCAGTGATCATGACCTTGCCCGCTGATATAGGCCTTTTTTTTTCCTCCTAGGAGATTGAAGACAGTGCTTTTCCATGGATTGCCTTTTTGTATACGATTGAAAATAATGGATCCATCTGCTATAACAATCCGGGATAAGAAAGGCTCTCCTTCAGCTTCAAAACGTGCCACGAACTCGGGATAAATTCCATTTCTCTCGGTTGTGTGTTCGACTGCGAAGCTCCGAGAAACCCATCACGCGCACACCTTCCAATATCCAAGGTTTCAAATGATGTGACCAACACTTCCTTTGCTGATCGAAAGACTGAGAGCTAGTTGTCAGGTTGTGATGCAGAGACCCTCGCTAACGAAGGAATCAGCACGCTAAAACATTTATGGACTAAGAGCTGTGACAGGACGGCCTGAGCGACGCAAATCATGGAGCTATGAATTTCCCGTTTCGGAAGCCGTCATAGTTTTCGTCCAGCGGCCAACGGAGCTTCTGGCGACAATAGCACTTCCATAAACATTTCAAAGACGTTTGTGCATGTTTCTGACTGATTCTTTCTGGACAATGAGGAATTATATCAAAGCACGTTGTTTGTACCGCACATCACTGACCACCTCGACTAAAGTTGCTGCTGGAGTGGTGCTGTCAAAAGAGACGGAAACTTCAAAATTGTTTCATCTAAAACTTCACACTCCTACCTTTGTTACTGGGCAAGAAAAGGAATATGGCACATTACTTTCTCAGCAACCCACGTAAAACAGGAGCACTAACTTGCTCCGACTCTTAGTGCATACCGAAGCAGCGACACGTAACACAGGCGTCAACGGAGAAAGGTTTACATGTGGGCCTCACGCAAAAAAAAAAATGGTTTACTACTAAATGCACCGTCCCACTTCGCAAGTTACGCGCAATTCCTGTACGAAATGTGTACCAGGAACAACATCCACGCGTCTTCAAGTCATTTCCTATGGATCTATTTGTTTCAATAATCACAGGTTCCAGCCTCTGTGTCCCACATTGCTATTATCGCCATTATCATCACTGAAGTCAACACGAACACGATCACCACCACCATAACGATTAGAACCATAAACAAAAACAACAACAACAACAACATTATTAATTCTAGTTCGCTCGTTGCCAATGCCTGGAGCGTCCTCAGACTGTGGTTGCGGCCGACACCTTCCACATATGATAGCTACTGAATAAGACATCGTGGACTGCCGACAAGGACAGGAAGTACACAGGCGTAGCATGAGGTTAACAACTACACATCATGGTAAAAAAAAAGTTACAAAATGCTACACAGGTGCTTTGACTTGACTGGAACGATATACGCAACAGTACGCATCGCAGACCTGACGGTGAGGAAGCGGTCACCTGTCTCAGGATAACGATACTGTGGGCCTCGTGAAGAACAGGGACTTTCTTGACAAAATAAGTGGCTATGCCGTATCAAGAAGACCTCTGCGCCAATAAGTCATCTTCATCATCATCAGCAGCAGCAGCAGCAACAGCAGCAGCACCATTACCACCAGCACCACCACCACCAACTCTGAACTCTGTCCATACCAACGCTTCCCAAATTTCAAACAGATGTATCCCCGTAACTGGACGAACTACATTTCTAATCCCTGCCGTTCTCCCGGTAAACAACAGGCGCAAGATAAAGAAAGTTCGAAATCCGGGGCGAATTAAATGTTAATTCTGACGGGCAAGAACGTGCTGTTGTCCTGCCCCATCTCGAGCATCTCACCTTTCTTGTTGTCACCCCAATAATTTAAATAATAGTAGGGAGTTCAGTTCCTTTCAATCCTTCGGACTGCCCACCGAAGGGTGCGCCGTTGGGACTTAGAGACGGTGTACAAAGGAAATATAGCTAAAAAAAATTTAATATCAACACTGTCGACTTTATCAACGTCGTTTCTAACTCAGTGGCGAAGAATGACCACAGGGTTAGTGTCACATAAATGTGAACAAGATACCCACCAATAACGGTAATTATGAGATGAAATTACGCTAAGAAATGAGCAACTTCACCAGAGTCAAAATCCTGTATCCAACTGCTACTCCGTAAGGAAAGAATTAAAAGGGTTTGAAATGAAACGAAATGTAAGTCAAAACAATCCTAGGCCTAAGATAATGACTGCCTTAACGGAAAAATTTTACTGAATTAAATACTAACAAAGCCATTACATTTGACACGTACTATCTGACAGCTTCATAGTTTTCTCAGCTGCGCACGATGAATAGCATCTAATGGAGGAGTGTGAATAATGAGATGCGAATGTTATGAAAGAAAACGACGGTGACTCATTAGGCATCTGCTTGGCGGGACTTAGGAAAACCAGGAAAACCCGTTGAGATGGCTGACATCCAGACCGAGAATCGAAAGCCAAAACGCTCGAATACAAAGAAATCGTTAAAGTCCTTAACTGCAAAGTTCGATATTCTGTAGGTTAGGCTACAAGGATAAAAGGTTGAAATATGCATGACTGTTCGTGCCGTCTTTTTCAAGCGGTAGTCATTAGACCGTTGTTGGTTCCGCGAATTTCGTTGGGTTAAACCGTTCTTACATAAATTACAGGCCTACACAGCAGTATAATTTCGTAGCTACAGGCAACACCGAAAAAAAAATCTGTCCTGAACATTACTGCCTGTCTTTTCTCTTTTCTTTGCGGAATATAAAGGCTGAGTGGTGAGGAAAAGGACAGCCAGTCTTGGGTGCAATCGCTGTGCTCGTCAAAAATGGGGCATGGTGTCATGTTACAAACCCACTATCTTTGGAAGACATATCTCATAATTTAAAATCAACTTACATGCCCTCGTGCAGGCTGGTTCGACCTTTTATGTAGTGCAGGCAACTTAGGCAAAATTTGGACAGCATGCGGGTAAAAATGAAATTCAATATTTGTAATGAAGAATGAGTATGTGTATAATCATAGACATAAATTTACCTGCTTTTTCTTCTGTACATCATGTGCAACAAAGGAAAAACTGAAAAAAAAAATGCCATTCACAACACAGGCTAGGGTGTCGCTCTTTTTGTCGCATTTTTACAAAATAAATTAGTAGTATTACGCATGTTTCCATAAATAAACAGCTCTTAAGTTTTCGAAATTGCTTAGGAGTTTTGTGCCGGCTTCGCCAGGGTAAATGTTAAAACGACGTGTTCTCATTGCAAGTGTCATTCTTAGGACAAAATAACACTGTGTCGGGAGTAACAAGCTGCCCTAGAACATAAATTTAACCGTCATTTACCTGTGTCAGCGTCTACATGTCTTCGATTTCACCAGGACACAAACCAGTTAATTACTATACTGTAAATAAATACAGCGCAGTCAATACAGTCAACGGACACGTGGCTGGACGTTCAAGGAGCTGCGGTTCTATATATTTCCAAAAGAAGCAAGAGATTTTCTCTTGTCCACAACGTCCAGACCGGATGTGAAGACCACTCACCCTCCTAATCAATGTGCAACAGAAGCTCTTTCGCCGAAAATAAAACTGCTGGAGGGTGAAACTGAACACTCACTTCACCTAGTTTCGAGGTTAAGGATGCATGCAGCTATGTCTCTAATCCCATACATGCCTTCAAGACCTACACTAGGACAACCTGAGGCAAGGCAGAACTTTGCGTCCTGCTATTCTATTGATCCGGCAAACATACAAAGCATTGTCTTGTAAATAAAGCCAACTTGGTGCACAATTTTTTTTAATATGTTCATTTCTTTTCTCTACATGTTTCGGGCGACTATGCGCCCATCATGCGGAGTGTATGCAGGGTGGAATGAATCCCACCTTGCATACCAGACAGTCATCCATACAGAATAACAAGTACCTAGCGTCGCATAAATACAGTTGTTTCTCCTGATGATTTTCATATAGTCGCCCGAAACATGTACAGAAAAGTAATAAACACACTGAAATAAATTACGCACCAAGTTGGTTTTATTTACAAGACTATACAGGGATCCACGGTCGAGAAAACATAAAATGCAAAGCACTGTCTTTCATACAATCCTACGGAGTAGACTTAAGCGGTTCTCGTATCTGTATACCTCGTGAAAAACTGCAAGAGCTGCCACTACTATGTGTTACCAATGGCAGTCCATACCTTGCTGACAGGTACGAAAGCGATCGATACATTCCATTCATCTGTTTTAGTGTTAATATTGATGTACTATTCAAAAATGCGCGAGAATATTACTACACTAAAATTTGTCGAAATATTAAATCGGAAATTTCTTCGAATATCCTTCATAATATTCACGTTTGCCCGCAAGACACGGGGTGTACCCACGCATCACCTTCCCTTTACTCCTATAGTCCCTGCAACAATACCAAAAATATCTACGACAGTGCACATCGTAAAGAACGTGCAAGGTCTTATACGACTGACAAAATAAATTAAACTAAGGGCTAGCATATATCAGAACATAACACTTCCAACAATGTACAACTGCAGAACGCAATTGAATTCTTGGCGATAGGAATAGCTTCACACAGCTACACTGTCAGACATGACAGGTTCGTTATGTAAGAAGTGGATCGCACGTCACAAATCCACGCACCGCATGCTCCGTAACTCTGTTTCTTATTTAATTTAAACTACGCTTTAGTAGTGAACACTGGATTCCGAGTGACAGAATGACTGAGAATGATGAATTTAAAAGGATGAGAAGAAAGCGGGTACGAATGCATGCATGCAGTGGTTCGCGAAAACTACTAAAAAAAAAACTTTGGTTATGGTAGTCAAATGAAGGGCCAAGAACTGAACCTAATGCGGATTCATGATTCATTATGTGGAAGGGAATATTTATTTATGATTTCTTTAACCACGCTGTAACTAAGGCTACAAGCCCGAATGGCAGAAGGATCTCACAAGCTGATAATGAACTGACCTGACCCCATGGAGTCCAAACATGTAGCTGATTAAGTCACTATTTCATAAAGTTGTGTTTTGATGGTCCATCTACTTACTTCTTATTTACACGTCAAGGTAGCAGCGCACAAACCCCATGCACCAGATTGCCCAGGAGGCTAGCATTTATACGGTGACGCATACCATTTCTGGGTCCTCGTTTTGAAACTTGCTTTATATCACCCTTCTGCCACCTAGAATTTTGAGGTGGTACCTAGATTTGTGGAAAATCTGTGGACCCCTGCGCTAGAATATATGATTATTTACTCCTCTGAATGCACAACAAGTTTTTAGGAGCACAGAAGATGTCCGAAACATAGGTATAACAAAAAACAGACATTGTCTTAGAAACCAGGACATTCTCAGCTTACATGTTCCATTTGAGCGAATCCCTTCAGGCGTTAGTGCTCTCGACCAACAATGTTCACAGCTCTCAACACGCCTAAAACTGAGTTTGAAAATATTTACTGGCATCAGATCCAAGTATGTTACACAAGTAACCCTTTGACGCCTAACGACCCCTATAGGGGTCGTACCGCACCGCTAACCTCTAAAGTTGCATTTTATATATTTATTCAACAAATATAGGTACTGAATATTTTTAACGTGGTATATACTCTCCGTCTTCTCTTCAAAATGCAGTTTGTTTCATAATTCTAACATATTTGGTTCCTGTGTTATTCACATTTTATATACAGTGTGTGCTAAAATTAAAAAAAAAATAATTCCAGCGCCAAAAGGGTAAAGCTATACGCATTCCCGGATACTAGCGCTACATACAGACCCTACAGCCTTTCCCACGATGAATACCGCTGTGTTCCCCTTTCGAAGTCTGGGACGATAACGTGAGTGTGGATGTGAAGTAAAAATTTTAAACGGCTGATTAGGGTTAAACTTATGCCTGCATGAATAGTACGACTAGTGTAAAAAATGCATCTGAATGTGTCACACCCTCTTGTCAGTTGCTTAAAAAAACAATTTTCGTCAAGAAGACCGGATGAGTGTTTTCTTAACCCACAACAATAAGTCGTCAAGTTATTCCAGCGGCACCAACACTTCAGTTCGTGCATTGAGCAACAGCGTCAGAACACCAAACGACAACAATGTTTCAAATAACGCTTCACTGTTTACTTCTGCGTGACTCAAAACGTGGGTCATAGACCTGACAATTTACAAAATCTAGCAGTTACGAGTACAACTTGTGCACGTCTTTAACGAATTTACATCAGCCTCCAATCTATTTTCGTAGCACTGCATTTCATATAATAATGCTGTCAGATGCGTCAAAAAATATGCGCTGACTTCACAAAACCAGATCCTTCTTATAACAAGTCTGAGTAGGCCTACGTGATTTATGTTTTAAAAAATGGTATTACACGCCTCTGTGGTCTAGTGGTCAGAGTTTCTGGCTACAGATACAGAGGTCCCGGGTTCGATCCCCGGAGCTACCAGATTTTCTGAGTAGTAGTGGGTCCGGAACGGGGTCCACTCAGCCTCGTGAGCCTCGTGAGGTCAATTGAGGAGCTACTTGAATGGAAAAAGTAGCGGCTCCAGGTCTAGAAAACAGAGACTAACGGCTGTGGGGACCCGTTGCTCTGACCACGTGACACCCCTCTGTCCGCAAAAGTTGGCACTAACTTCGCCGACCGGCGGCGGCCGCTCTGTCGGTATAGTTCGCGTGCGGACTAAGGCCACGGAGTTTAGTTTATTACACGCAACGCCATAACTACTAACGTAGCACAGACTGGCAGACGAACAAAACCCAGCGTCAGGAATGACCTATTTGAAAGTCGCCGCCACTTGATCCTAAACTTGTAACAAAATATAGTAAAAAACACTTTAGAAGAACGTACCAAATTACTATAACCTGAAAAGTATTGTTACTTTTCGACCCACATGATTTTAGTAATTATATTAGTCTACAGACTTCATAATGCCACAACCTTCGATCTAGCAGCAGATTCATGTAACTGCTCAGCAAGGAAACCCTACATGCAAACACGGAGGATTTTCCCCATGGAATCTCAACACTATGACGCTGTTAAGCCGAAGCTTCGCGTTCCGAGTTCCTTTATTCCTACAACACATCCATCGATTACGTTCCAACGGACAAAGCTTATTGGAACGTAGCTTAGTGATGGATGCAGGACTAAAGGCGACGCATAAGAAGTCCGAAAGCCCCTACAAACATCGAACCTCAGCGGTCCAGCAAAGAACCAAATACACAGTTCCAGGAGCAAGCCCATATCGTGTTTAACAGAATCGAAAAAGCATTTTACTTGTGATTCTGAATTTCAATGGCACATCCGCTCATGTGTGGATATTCGTCATGATTAGCTCAAACCTCAGCTAGTCACGCATTCACTCGTTTCCCCTACTTTGCTAGATGCCCTGCCAAACTCATTCTTCTTGATTTAAGAATCGTCATAATATCTAGCAATATCTAGTAGAGAGTACAGTTTATAAACTCCCATTCCATAAGCACTTCTTTACACTCTCTATTAACTTCCACGCTTTTAGGCCTTTTCTGAATAGGAGTAGGTGTGCCCTAAATTGCAAGTACATTTTATAGAGTATTAACGAGCAGCTGTCTGAGGCACGAGGACCAATCGCTCACCTGCATCACGCGACCAACCTTGTGACGTGTTATGTGATCGACATTCAAAATTATATCGACCGCTGCCCACACGCACGTGTTGCGGAACAGGATTACTGGTGCATGAGAGAAGGTTGTTGTCTGTGGGCGTTTGCAAGTGGCAGGGTACACATCATGCTACAAGACAAGCCGCACAACCAATTGTGTCTATTTAACTCTATTCATGAGACGAGGAACAGTATACTGAGTAGGATATGGATTAGACGATCGTGGAAGCTTATCACTCACCTCTATCTAGCGGGGAAGTCAAGAATGCGTGGAAGTATACCTCCACTTCTTTATACCAATACATGGCATATGAACTATTGGTCGCAGGGTCATTCAGGCCTCGTCATGAAAACACAGTTTCTATTGGCATTCATTTCAGCGTCTAATGACGGACTATTAACCAGAACCTATTCTTAGTTATTTCATGACCATTTAAATTGTGAAGAATGCCTCAGAGAGGGTTACATTTAGCGACACTGTCATGTCTAGACTTCAGCGTCCACGGTACATGAATGATTATGAATGTCAGCATCAACGTAATGATGCTGATCAGGAACCACAAATCCCATGTGTAATGGCATGGAATCCAATCTGGGCCTTCGCGGTGAGAAATGGGCGAATAAAGCGTTTAGACATTATATTGTATTATACTATGTTATATTTATTTTAAATTTCATTATATTATACACCGTCGCATGATGACAAGTAAAATACGTAAATAAGTGCGTAAGAGAAAGAGACAGTGTCTTCATACAAGGTTTGCCCTACGATCCCACCATTTGCTAAGAGAAAATGAGGAAAACCACACAGAAACCTCAACAATCGCCGGTCCCCTACACCGGCCCGATACATGGGGCGGGGCTCGCGTGCTAAGCCCACTACAGCAACACTCGGCGATTCGTTTTACAGCATCGATTCCTTCGTTTCTCTTCATATTCGTCAACCTCCCATAACGAGTAAGTAGTTCGCTCACTATTTATAGCACATGTAGTAAAATTAAAACGAGTGTTGGGGCAATACCCTTCACAAAATAGGGCCTATCGCTTATTTGACCTGACAGCATAAACCGATCTGCAAATTTGTTCAAATTTGATGTAATTATTACATATGACATAAACGTACGAGGGAGAGTCATAAGAAAACCTTAAAAGTGCGATAGAAATTCGAAACACATCTCCATTTTCTTGTAAGTTGAGAACAATGATACTCATGGTTTGAAGAGGTGGCAGTAAGATACAGGAATGCAACACGACGGCGCAGAAGTAGTGTAAAGATGGCGGCCCCACTTGCAACATGCACCAAAGAAGAACAGTGTTCTGTCATCTGTTTTTTAAGTAATGAAGTGGTGAAACCCATCAAAATTCAGCGACGATTGAAAGTTCAGTATGGTGATGCATGTCTGTCACTACAGCAAGTGTGCGAGTGGACTGGGAAGTTCATGAACGGCATTAGTTCTGTAACAGACTCTCCTCGCCCTGGTCAGGCACACCAAGTAGTGACACCAAAGGCCATTGCTGCAGTTGAAGCCATCGTGAAGGAAAATCGCCGCGTAACAGTCAATGAAATAGCCGCACATCTCGATATGAATGGTGGACCAGCACACCATATCGTCCACTATAATAAATAAAATATATTTAAGGTTTTCATTTGACTCACCCTCGTAATAATTTTTAGGAAATGAAGACCCACAATTTGATTCGTCCGTCAATCCATTCACAATAACACGTTCGGCGCGAACTTTCGATCAAATGTTATCAACCGGGAGGCAAAATGGTTTCGAAGACGATGTCGAATAGTTCTGACACAGCACCTGAAGCGGGTTTGAGGGAAGTTCGCAAATTGCGAAAGCCAATTATTACCTTCGTGATGTCTGTCAGCCCGCCCGCCCACCCGCAGGCAACAACTCGGCCACCACTGGACGAATTGTCATTAAATCTGATATTTGAGGATGTTTAGAAAATCTGCAGAGAAAATTAAAGCTTCATTAAAATTTGACAAGAATAACGGGTATCTTGCATGACGACAATTTACATTTATATAATGTGGAAGAATTACGGTACAGTCAGGCAGGCCACAGAGTATATAATATGGCGCATGCACTTTGCATGCTGTATGAATATAGCTAAAGACAAACAACCAGAATATGTATTACTTATTGCTTTTCTATGACAGATATTGTCAAACGAACGCGCCGTTAATGTTGCGTTATAGGTGCAATGCCTGTCTTGTCTAGTTATAATTTACAAATCTTTTGTTCATTTCGCGTACAGCTCACACACTAGTGCGTATTTTTGTAACTGCCAAAACTTCACATACATTGCTCGAAAGTTTTTGTTGGTAAAACTGCCGCAATGGCTTTGGGCATAATTTTGCAAGTTCATACCAAGTAAGCGAACATACAATGATTCAGTTTGCCGGAGGCAAATTGCTTCAAATTATACACTGAACTGAAGGATTTGATCATTTCCAGTTACTTCACACAAACCTGACGAACGCGACAGAACAGAAAATGAATAGGTGCGCGTTTCTACGACAAATATAACACTCAAATATCGACTGCGTAACAGAAGTTGAGTTGCTACACGTCTTCCCATAATAATAATAATAATAATAATAGGATCTCGTATCCAGAATGTGGCTCACCACTGGGTGGCACCTTATCTTAATAATGAGGATCACAACTCAAATTTCAACCCATGTGCAAATACAGTCTTATGAAAAGATTTCCACCCACAGTACAATACCAAATCAAAACTACTGGGTGGTAGCTGTTATTATTACTATAACCATCTTCATCATCGTCAAAATTTCTTTCTTAAAGACGTGACGAAGAATTCAGTCCGCAGCCTTCACGTGCTGCTTAAAAATTTTACACAACATGACATGTCCGAAGAGCCACCTAGTTTGTTTATCTCAGTAATTAACCAACTTGATGCACAAATTTTTGTTTTACAATAAGTTTATCTCATTCCTCTACATGTTTCGAGCACATGTGCTCATCATAAGGTCAAAATTGCATTACACAGCCTCTGGTATCATCACACTGAAACAAGTGAGTGGTCTAAAATTACTAAAACACAATTCTATAAATATGAGCACACAGCAGTAAAATTTATGTGTGAATTTTTCGGGTGTGATTACTGTGTATTACTTACTACAAACATGCTATATCATGTAGAGGTCATGTTTATCCAGTTATTAAACTTATTAGAAAGGTACTATGTCTATTTACATTTATGTATGCTTAGTCTACCGAGTCATAAAATCGTATAAATTGCTGATTAGTTGTTGTATCTATAAGGTTATGTTTGTCCGGTTGTTAGAATTGTTAAAAAATACATTTACATTACCTATCTTAAAAAGTTGTGTTTATCTAGTTATTAAGATTTGCAGTGTCTACTTACTTTGCATTAATTGTTGAATCTACAGAAAATGCAACTTGACTGTTGTTAAAACGTGCTTAACCTATAGGTGGCCGTCTCGTGCACAGGTTGAGAGAGGACTGGTTGGAATGTTTGGGATTGTGGGTTAGGCGTCAGGTGGGTTATGGCGTGTAGTATTTGAATGAAGGAGGTCAAACATAGGATTATGCTCGTTCAGATGTTGTTCGGGGATGAGTTCATTACTATGGTGGAA
>Ga0123354_10004834_pt1 | contig 19285 bp, 15 predicted proteins | sample TergutLab28metaG_2_FD_97872 | JGI IMG/M metagenome (GOLD analysis project Ga0123354, IMG submission 97872) | Labiotermes labralis P4 segment gut microbial communities from Petit-Saut dam, French Guiana - Lab288 P4 | ecosystem: Host-associated > Arthropoda: Insects > Digestive system > Gut ...
CTTCGCCAAAACACCATTTTGTTGATCCTTCGATTGCTACGGCAGTAATGCGAATAAATCCTGCAGCAATTTTGCATGATTTCGAATATTTCGGCTTCTTGTTTGAAGCCTTGTGCGCTCGTGACATTCGCGTGTATGCTCAAAACAACGATGGTGATGTGTTTCATTACCGGGACAAAAGCGGATTGGAAGCCGATATGATTGTTCAACTTCGTGATGGACGTTGGGGTGCGATAGAAGTTAAGTTGGGAACCGGTCAAATAGAACAGGCTGCGGTAAATTTATTGAAATTAAAAGAAAAAATTAATACGGACAAAATGCGAGAACCCTCTTTTTTAATGATTTTAACAGGCGGACAATTTGCCTATCAAAGAAAAGACGGCGTTTTAATTGTTCCGATTGGATGTTTAAAAAAATAAATCAATGAAAATCCTGAAACTGAAATTCAGAAATATCAATTCGCTCGCAGGCGATTGGGAAATAGATTTTACGCAGCCGGAATTTACGGAGAACGGGCTTTTTGCGATTACGGGAAAAACCGGTTCGGGTAAAAGTTCGATTCTCGACGCAATTTCGCTGGCATTGTATGGAAAAACGCCGCGGGTTGATGTAACAGGTAGCAATAATGATGTGATGACGCGAGGAACAGCAGACTGTTACACGGAAATAACGTTTGAAGTCGGAGGTAAGATTTGGAAAGCAACCTGGAAACAGGAACGTACCCGGACGAAAAACCTAAAGCCGGTCCAACGAACTATCGCTAATTCTGAAAACGACATTGTTGCCGACCAAATCAAAGCTTGCGACAGTAAAATTGTGGAAATTCTCGGTCTGACTTTTGAACAGTTTACCAAAGTTATTCTTCTGGCGCAAGGCAGTTTCGCCGCATTTCTGCAAGCAGATAAAAGCGACAAGGGCGAGTTGTTGGAACAAATCACCGGTACGGAAATTTATGGCGAAATATCAAAGAATGTTTTTGAACGAAGCAAACTTGAAAATCAAAAACTTTCAACTATCAATATCGAACTCGGCTCAATAAAAATCCTTTCCAATGAAGAAATTCAAACGCTGCAAACCGAAATTTCGGAACTTGATAAAGAAAAAATACGGATTGATGCTGAATTGCAAATGCTTGAAATTGGAAAAAACCGGCTGAAAGATATTACTGATTTGCAAAAACAAATTACCGATTCAAAAGCAAAACTACCGGTATTAATTAAAAACGAGGAAGATGCAAAAGCGGCATTCGAGCAAGCCGACCGGGAAGTTGCCGCTATCAAGCAGGAACAGGAGAAATTAGCGCCGGTTTTTCTTAAAGTCCGCGAATCGGATACGAAAATCGCAGAAAAAGACAAGGCGCTTAGCCCTGTTTTACAGGCTATCAACGAATTGGAGAAAGCCAATAATAATTTAGCGCAAACGCTTGAAAATCAAAAAAAGAATTGGTCGGAAACGCGGAACGCTTTGCAGCAAAAACAGGATTGGGCTACGACAAATGCAAAGTACGAGTTGCTAATAGAACAATTTGCCGCTGTCGAAAATCAACAGTTGGAAGTGAATAATCTGCTGGCTGATTTTAATGCAAAAACCGGTGAATTTGAAAATGCAAAAGAAGATTTGAAAGCAAATATTTCTGTGAACAAAAAGGCATTGGCTCTGTTTGTCGAAAAAGAAAAAGCCTTAACAGATAAAGAATTGGAACTGAAAACGAAAAAAGCAGACTTGACGGCAATTTTGTCCGGCATGGAAATAAGCGCTTATCAGGAAGAAAAAGAGAATATTACAAATTTTGGCATACAAATTAAAGATTTGATTGGAGCAGAAAAAACCGGTTCCGCGAATCAAGCGGAAATTGAGAAACTCGAAGCGTTTATTATTTCTTCCGAAAATTCGGAAAAAGAACTTTCCAAAAAGGTTTCAGACAACAAGACAACTGTGGAAAATCTTAAAAAGCAAATAGATTTACTTGATGAAATCATAAAACTTTCCAAGACCATCCAAAGTTTGGATGAACACCGTAAATCGCTCGAAGATGGAAAACCTTGTCTTTTGTGCGGTTCGTTAGAACACCCGTATGCGCTTGGAAACGAGCCGAAAATCGGTGAAAAAGATTCAGAATTGAAGAATCTTAAAAACCGGGAACAACAACTTATTAACGCCGTTCAACAGGACGAAAAAGCCTTGGCGAAATTAATTTCCGATAAGAATAATGCCCGGGCAAACAAAGAAAAAGCAGAATACCGGTTGTTGGAAAACAAGGAAAAACGAAATACGATTCTGGATGAAATTAAAACCTTAAAACCTGACTTTTCAATTCCGGAAAACAGGATTGATTTGCTCGAAGAAATTCAGAAGCAAAAGCAAAATGAATACAAACAAATTGCGCTCATAATTTCCAATGCTGCTGAAAGCGAAAAATTAATCAAAAAAATCAGAGATAAGGAAATTCCTCAGTTGCAGCAGGAAAAGCAAGCAGCAGAAAAGGCGAAAACAGAAACCGAAATGAACCGGAAATTAAGTGAACAGAATTTGGAAAATAAAGCAAAATCGATTGAAGATTCGGACAAAAAATACAAGGAAAAAAGTAACGAACTCTTGAAAATCTTCGCCGAGTATGGTGTTGCAACTATCGAAACCTTAAAAAAGTGCTTAAACGATTGGAACCGGAATAAAACGGAAATAGAAGCACTGAAAGAGCAAGGTAATAAATTGGAAAACGCGCTTGCTTTGACAAATGCTGAAATCGGGAATAATCAAAAGCAACTCGCAGCTAAAGCAGCAGAAAAGAAAAACTTTGAAACAGAGAAACAAACGCTATCGGTAGAGCGTTATAATATGTTTGGCGACAAACAAGTGGAAGCGGAAGAAAAACGATTGAAAGAACGGATTGAAAAGACAGAAAAAGCGAAAACGAATGCCGAAAAAGCGAAAACGGCTGCAAGCACAGAGCTTGCAAAAAACCGTGCAATCAGTATTGAAAAAGAAAAAGAATTAACCGGAAAACTGTCGGAAAACACCACCGAGAAAACGCCCGAAGAGTTGCAAACCGAATATGATGAGAAGAAGCAGCAATCGGATGGATTTTTACAAAAAATAGGAGCAAAGAAACAGGAATTAAATGCTAATAATGAGAATCTTGAAAAGAACAGGAAGAAACTGGCGGAAAAAGAAGCGCAACAGCAAATAAGCGACCGCTGGAAACGTTTAGACCTGTTAATCGGATCGGCTGACGGCAAAAAATACCGGAATTATGCCCAAGCCCTGACTTTTGAAAACCTCATTATTTTGGCAAACAGACAGTTAAGAAAAATGTCGGAACGCTATGAATTGAAACGTTTCGACGACGGACCGAATCCGTTTGAACTGTCGGTCAGTGATAAATTTCAAAATTGTGACGAACGAACCGCCCAAAATCTGTCGGGAGGCGAAAAATTTATTGTATCTTTGTCGCTGGCTTTGGGACTGGCAAATATGGCGAGCCGAAACATGAAAATCGACACGATGTTCATTGACGAAGGCTTTGGTACGCTTGATTCCGATTACTTAAATCTCGCCCTCACTGCCTTGTCGAATCTGCAAAGCGAAGGCAAATTGATAGGAGTCATCTCGCACCTCGCCGAACTCAAGGAACGCATTGTGACACACATCGAAGTTATCCCCAAAGGCAACGGACACTCAAAGCTGGAAATAGTTTATTAAAGGTAAACATGACAAAAAAACTAAACAATATAACCAATGGATAAACTACGTATTACACAGTACAAAACCGATTTTGATAAAATCTCTCATTTTATCAACAACGAAGACAACAGTGAACAAGTAGAAGTTTGGTTTGCACGTGAACTGCAAACTTTATTGGGATATGCCCGCTGGGAGAATTTTATTGTTGCTCTTCATCGAGCTGTCGATTCATGTAAAACGCAGGGAATCAATGTAGATGATCATTTTCGTGACGTCACGAAAATGATCGAAGTAGGTAAAGGAGGCAAACGTGAGGTTACCGATTTTATGCTTACCCGCTATGCCTGTTACTTGATAGCGCAAAACGGCGATCCAAAGAAAGAAGAAATTGCTTTTGCACAAAGTTATTTCGCCATTCAAACTCGCAAAACCGAATTGATTGAAGAACGCATCAACCTGTTATCCCGCTTAGAAACAAGAGAGAAATTGCGGGTAGCAGAAAAGCAACTTTCACAAAATATTTATGAGCGCGGCGTTGACGATAGAGGGTTCGGACGCATTCGTTCAAAGGGAGATACGGCATTGTTTGGCGGACATACTACAGAAGACATGAAAGAACGTCTGGGCATAAAATCAAATCGTCCGTTGGCAGATTTTTTACCAACATTGACCATTGCCGCCAAAAATCTTGCAACGGAAATGACTAACTACAATGTGGAAGAAAAGAATTTGTTTGGTGAACAACCGATTACGGTCGAACATGTACAAAACAATCACACTGTTCGAGAAATGTTGGGGAAGCGGGGAATCAAACCCGAAGAACTTCCTCCTGCTGAAGATATTAAAAAATTGGAACGTCGCGTAGCAAGTGATGATAAATCCATAGAAAAAACAACTCGCAAACTACCTAAATGACACTCACAATATTAGATAAATGAAAGCGCTCTACACCATTGGATTACTAATTATGTCCAACATTTTTATGACCATCGCATGGTATGGACAACTCAAATTCAAAGAAATGAAGTGGTTTGCCGCTTTGCCCTTACTCGTTGTCGTTCTTATTAGTTGGGGAATCGCGCTCTTCGAATATTTCTTCCAAGTTCCCGCTAACAGAATAGGTTTTGATGGCAACGGAGGTCCGTTCAGCCTTTGGCATTTGAAAATCATCCAGGAAGTTATCTCGCTGATTGTTTTTTCGCTCTTCACGGTTATCGTATTCAAAAATGAAACTTTTCGTTTTAATCATTTCATTGGATTTGTATTTCTCGTTTTAGCCGTTTATTTCATTTTTAAAAAATAGAAAATCACCGGTCATGTTATTAAAAGCTTTTAATGATGTTGATAAGAAAATTAGAGAAATTTTCGTCTAAAAAGTCCTAAATATCGGAAATTTGAAAAAAATTTGCACGATAGGATAAAATAATTAAACTTTTTTTACATATAAGAAACAGCCTTATTAGTCTATATAACAGATTATTATATAAGTATCCCACCCAAAAAAAGCTAAAAACTTTCAAAAATATGTTATATAACTATGTTTTTTTTTTGGAAAGAAGAAAAAAAACATATTCCTTTGTAGTCGATAACCTAAAACAATCTTTTTGCCTTAAATAATTAATGCCTATTAAAAACTGAATAAAAAAGGTCCATTGTGAAGTGGCCCTTTTTGTTTTTATAAGAGACGCTTAAGATCGACGTTAATCCGAGATATATTTCATTTTTCTATTGATATGAATGCCCCGCGGGGTCTCTCTTGTCCAAACAATACCAACAGTCCCCCTTACAATGTTTCCTTGATTATTTCACCCACTGTGGGATGCGGAAAAATCATCCGCTTCAGTTCTTCCGCTTTCATTCCCTGTTCCAAAGCAATTCCTGCAATAACAATCAATTCCGAAGCGGGATTTCCTGCAATATGAACGCCGAGAAGGGTTCCGTCCGGTCCCTCCAAAATTTTACAAAAACCGGTCCCTTGTTCGTTCTCGGCAACAAAGCGACCCGAATAGCTCATGGGAAGTTGCTTGACTTGATAGGGAATACCTTCCTCTTGCAGGGCTTGTTCCGTTTGCCCGACTCCCGCAATTTCGGGATTCGTGTAGATGACGCCGGGAATGGCTTTGTACGACATTTTTTCGTTTTTCCCCAAAAGCTGCGCTACCGCAATTTCCGCTTCACGTACCGCTGTATGTGCCAGTAAAGAATATCCCGTTATGTCGCCGCAAGCATATACATCGGGATGCGAAGTTTGCATGTATTCATTTACCTTCAAACCCTTATTGTTGATTTCCAAAGCGAGGTTTTCCAATCCGAAACCGCCCAAGACCGGTTTGCGACCGACACTCAGCAGAATTTTTGAAGCTTCTATCCGGAGCAACTCGCCGTTTTTCTCGATTTCAACTTGAAAGTCCCCTTTAGGGGATTTAGGGGTTACTGCCGTCACTTTCGCTCCCGTGTGAAACACGATGCCTCTTTTCGTTAATTCGTTTCGTAAAAAAACGGACAAGGATTGATCCGTTCCGGGCAATATTTCATTTAGCATTTCAACCACAATCACTCGGCTGCCTAAAGTATTGAAAAAAGAAGCAAACTCGATGCCGATTACTCCGCCGCCGATAATCAACAGCGATTCCGGTACTTCTTTGTTGTCTAATGCTTCACGGTGAGTCCAAAAATCGATTTCCTTCAAACCGGGAATCGGCGGGATGGCGGTTTCCGACCCGGTACACAACAATAATTTATTGGCGGTATAAACCTGCCCGTTGCATTCAATCGACAATTTGTCTTTCGCCTCTTCATCTTCGCCTTGCATCCGGATAACAGCGGTTCCGTTTACTACATCCACTCCGGCTTCATTCATCTTTGCTCGAATGCCGGCAACTAATTTTCGTACTGTTTTGTTTTTCCGAGCGATAATCTTCGATAAGTCATACTTGATATTTTCACAAGAAATTCCGTATTTGCCGGAATCTTTCGCCGACTGAAATACTTTCGCCGAATAAAGCAAAGTTTTGGTGGGAATACATCCCTCGTTCAAGCAAACGCCTCCCAAATTATTCTTTTCAAACAGAACCGTTCGTATCCCGTTTTTTCCGGCTGATTCAGCCGCTGTGTAACCGGCAGGTCCTCCGCCGATAATTGCTAAGTCATAATGATTCATAATTCATTTTTCATTTTTCACTATTTTCGTCAGTTCAATAAATTCCTCTACCGACAGTTGTTCCGGGCGGCGATCAAATATCGGTAATGCCGAAATTGCTCCGTCTTTTCTCAATAAGGATTTCAGAGAATTTCGCAAGGTTTTTCGCCGTTGATTGAAAGCTGTTTTTACCACCGTTTTAAATAAAATTTCATCGCAACCCAGAGAAGTTCGCGCATTTCTCGTAATTCGGATAACTGCCGACTTAACTTTGGGCGGTGGGTCAAAAACCTCGGGTTCAACCGTAAAAAGGTATTCGATATCATACCAGGCCTGCAACAGCACCGAAATGATTCCGTAGGCTTTTTTACCGGGACGAGAGGCAATCCGTTCTGCCGGTTCTTTTTGCAGCATTCCCGCGCAACAGGGTATTTTATCTTTATAATCTAATACTTTAAAGAATATTTGGCTGGAAATGTTGTAGGGATAATTACCGATGACGCAAAAACCGCCGGGAAATATATTGCTCAAATCCAATTGCAGAAAATCGGCTTCTATAATTCGATCTTTCAATGCCGGATAGTGCTTATTCAAATAAACTACGGATTCTTTGTCCAATTCGACCACCGTCAAATCGCGTTTGTTCTTCAAAAGAAATTGGGTTAATACACCTGTTCCGGGTCCGATTTCCAAGACCGGTAAATCGGGATAAAGCGTTATGACGTCGGCAATTCGTTCCGCTATGGTAAAATCTTTCAGAAAATGTTGCCCCATTGACTTTTTAGGTCGGACTTCTCTTCGGTACAGCGATTTATTTTTCACTTGCTTAACTTTAACTCTGTACTTTAAAAATATTTCTTATCTTTGCAGACAAACAAAAGTAATCAAAAAAAACAAAACAAACAGAATGTTCGAAAAGATTAAGCCTGTTTTCGTGGACTTTTTAAAAACATTTGTCCCTTTATTCTTTGGCTTATTTGTTTTTTGGTTGATATTTAAACGATTTCCTTTTAAGGATATCTTAATGATCCTTCGGAAAGATGTGAATTTCGGGATTATCGCCTTATCGCTTCCTTTCGGATTATTTGCCAATATTATACGAGCTTACCGCTGGGGGTTGTTGATACATCCCTTGGGTTATCGTCCGAAAACATCCAATTTGATTTATTCTTTCTTGGGAAATTACGGCGTGAACTTGGCGTTTCCGCGACTGGGGGAGGTGTGGCGATGTACAATGATCAGCCGTTATGAAAAAATCCCTTTTTCCGCTCTCATCGGAACCATGATTACCGATCGCTTGTTCGATTTGGTTCCGATAAGTGTAATCGTGGTCGTTGCGTTCATCTTAAATGTTCCGTATTTTAATAAGTTCTTTATTCAAAATTCCGCCCTGTTCGAGCATTTCTACGAACTGACAACCTCTGTTTGGCTGTATGTGGCTGTTGCAATTATCGGAATTGTAGTGTGGCTTTCTTTTGTTTTTTTCAAAGAACAAGTTTTTATCCAAAAAACAAAGCTCACTTTGTTGAGTATCTGGGAAGGAATCCGAAGCATCAGCCGGATGAAAGATAAATGGTTATTTATTTTTTATACATTCTTGATTTGGCTGGGATATTTTTTGTACTTTTACATTTGTTTTTACGCATTGCCTTTCACGAGAGGTTTAGGCTTAAACTGCGGATTGATTGCTTTCGGAATAAGCAGCATTGCGGTAACCATTCCGGTTCAGGCAGGTATCGGGGCGTGGCATTTTGCGGTGATTGCCGTATTGACGGGTTTCGGAGTGAGCAGTATCGACGCCGGAGCGTTTGCCCTTATCGTTCATACCATTCAGGCACTCATTTTTACGGGTTTATTCGGTTTGTTCGGCATAATGGCGTTGCCTATTGCCAATAAAAAGAAACAATAATAAGAAATTTTTACATATAAGACGTATGTCTACAACTTAATTTATTATGGCAAAGTCAATTTTAGATTTAAAACCAAACGCCGTTTGGAAGCATTTTTATGCGTTGACGCAAATTCCCCGTCCTTCCGGCCACATGGGGAAAATCACCGACTTCATCGAGAGTTTCGGGAAAAGTTTAGGCTTGGAAACTATCCGCGATGCAGCCGACAATATTTGCATCCGTAAACCGGCTACTCCGGGCTTCGAAAACAGGCAAACGCTTATTCTGCAGTCCCATCTTGATATGGTTCCTCAAGCAAATTCCAACCTGAATTTCGATTTTACTCAAGATGCCGTTCAAGCATTTATCGACGGCGATTGGGTGAAAGCCAAGGGGACGACTTTGGGTGCCGATAACGGAATCGGTGTGGCTGCTACGATGGCTGTACTGGAGGCGACCGATTTGCAACACGGTCCGCTGGAAGGTTTGTTTACAACCGACGAAGAAACCGGCATGTATGGCGCTTTAGCTGTGCGCCCGGGTTTTATCGACGGTAAGATTATGTTGAATTTGGATTCCGAATTAGACGGAGAATTGTACATCGGATGCGCCGGAGGCGAAGATATAAGCGCTTCTTTTCGATATGAAAATGAAATCGGAAAATTCAAAGAACCAATTAAGGTGCTGATTTCTTTGACGGGACTCAAAGGCGGTCACAGCGGAGTGGATATCCATCTGGGACGTGCCAATGCAAATACATTGATGTTCCGTTTACTGAAAGACGCCATGCTGAGTTTCAACGCTCGTTTGATTTCCGCATGGGGAGGTACGCTCCGTAATGCTATTCCTCGCGAAGCCCGTGCAACCATTGTTGTTGACGGTGAAGCAAATTATCAAGGCTTGGTAACGCTGATCGATAACTGTCGCGAAATATTCATCAAGGAATACGACGGAGTCGAAGATGCCATTGACTTGAAAGCCGAACGATTGTCTTCTCCCGTTGAACCTGTCCGATTATTACCGGCGGAAGTACAGCAAAAGCTCACCCATGCGATTGTCGCCTGTCCCAACGGGGTTATCAATATGTTTGCGAGAATTCCCGATACGGTTGAAACTTCAGTTAATATGGCAATTGTGGAATGCGACGAACAGTTTACCGGGATTAAATTTTTGGCTCGCAGTTCGTCCGAAACGAAGAGACGCGCGATTTGCAGCTGTGTAGAAAGCGCATTTACAAATGCCGGCGCTAATCAACTGACACGCAGTAACGGATATTCGGGTTGGGATCCGAATCCCGATTCTGTTATCTTGCAAATCATGAAAAAAGTGTTTGAAACCCAACGCGGATATGCCCCGAAAGTGGAAGTGATGCACGCCGGATTGGAATGCGGGATCATCTTGGCAAATGTTCCCGGATTGGATACGGTTTCGTTTGGTCCCACCATCCGATTCCCTCATTCGCCCGATGAACAATTGGAAATCGCTTCTGTTCAAAAGTTTTGGGACTTTTTAACCGCTATTTTGAAAGAAGTTTGAATTATAAATTATAAATTTTGAATTATGAATTTTATAGCAAAGAAATTAACGGTGCTTGTGCTCGTAATGATCGCCTTTCTCTCCTCTTGTCAGAAAAATGACCCTGTACAAAACTACACGAATTATTATGCACAGGACTACACAGTAAAACAGGGGGATTGGAAGAAAGGAAGTGATGATAAATCCGGCATGTATTATTATTGTGTGTTTCAAGAATCTAATCTCACGCAATATATTTATAACAACGGCGTCATGCAAGCTTTTTTATATACAAATAACGGAAATATCAGTCCCCTGCCTTTCAATGATTATTGGATAGAGGATACGACCGGTTATATGTACACAGAACAAATAACTTGTGAATTTGTACCCGGCTATATTACTTTTATTGTGAAAGCCAGTGATCATAATGAAAATTTCCTGCCCAGTTACAGCGAGTATGATTTTACGGTTCGATTGATGTGGTAATTGCTAAAGTGTTGTCGTTCTCTCAACAATTGCCTCTAATGCGCCTGTTAATCCGGCGGCATTTTTACCGCCGGCGGTAGCAAAATAAGCTTGCCCGCCGCCGCCGCCTTGAATTTGTTTGGCAGCTTCCCGCACAATCAGGGAAGCATTCATTCCTTTATTAACCAAATCATCGCTAATCATTAAAGTTAGCGAGGGTTTTTCGTTCGATACGATAGCCCCGGCAAAAACCATATTTTCCGGATATTCACCCCGTAATTGGAATGCTAATTCTTTCACGACTTCAGCGGAGAAAAGCCCTTTAATCGTAAACAAGCGAATCCCGTTGATTATTTGTTGCTCATCTATGATTTGCTTCTTTATTTGCTGCATTTTTTCTTTGAAGAATGCTTCCGCCTGTTTCTTTAATTCTTGATTTTCTTCGAAGAATTTACGAATCGCCTGTCTCAAATCCGGCATATTGTTGAATAACGCGCGAACGTCACGAATCAAATCTTGTTGAACATATAAGAAATTCTCGCAAGTCTCTGCCGATATGGCTTCAATACGCCGTATCCCTGCGGCAATCGAATTTTCGCCGATAATACGGAAAGTGCCGATTCGCCCGGTCGAGGCAATATGCGTTCCTCCGCAAAGTTCTACCGACGAACCGAATGTGACAACACGGACATCGTCTCCGTATTTTTCGCCGAAGAGCGCCATCGCTCCCCGCTTTTTGGCTTCGTCAATGGGAACATGCCGTGCTTCGTCGAGCGGAATATCTTCCCGAATTTTCGCAGTGACACGTTTTTCCACTTCCCGGATTTCCTCGTCCGTCAATTTTTGAAAATGAGCAAAGTCAAAGCGCAGTATATCCGGAGAAACAAAAGAACCTTTCTGTTCCACATGCGTTCCCAATACTTCCCGTAAGGCTTCATGCAACAAGTGCGTAGCCGTATGATTACACTCCGTTGCACGACGTTTGGCAATATTCACTTCCAAATAAAATTCGTCATGCGAATCAGCCGGCAGTTGACGGGTTAAATGTACAATCAGATTATTTTCTCTTTTGGTATCGAAAATTTCCGTTTTGATTCCTTCAGAATCCGTAAATGTACCGATGTCGCCGACTTGTCCGCCCATTTCGGCGTAGAAAGGCGTTCGGTCGAAAACAAGCTGATAAAATTCCGTATTTTTCTGTTTCACTTTCCGATAACGCAATAGTTTTGCATAAGCTGAAGTTTCATCATAACCGACAAATTGTACGGGATCGATTGGAGAAGATTCAACGGTTTCTCGAACAGCAATCCAGTCGCCCGTTTCCATTGCAGCAGCGTTTCGAGCGCGTTCTTTTTGCTTTTGCATCTCGATATCAAATCCTTCTTTCTCAAGAGTCAACTTGTTCTCACGCAAAATCAATTCGGTCAAATCCAACGGAAACCCGAAAGTGTCGTATAAAACAAAGGCGTCCGCTCCCGCAATCCGCGTTTGATTGTTTGATTTGGTTTCCCGAATAATAGTATCCAGCAATTTAATACCATTTTCCAAAGTGCGCAAAAAAGATTCTTCTTCTTCTTTGATAACTTTTTCTATCAACGATTGATGTGCAATCAGTTCGGGATATGCATCGCCCATTGTTTCGATCAATACAGGCAATAATTTATACATGAATGCCTGTTTCCGATTCAGAAAAGTGTATCCGTAACGAACGGCGCGTCTCAAAATCCTGCGAATCACATATCCCGCTTTGGCGTTCGAGGGCAATTGTCCGTCGGCAATGGAAAAAGTAATGGTGCGTATATGATCGGCAATGACCCGCATAGCTATGTCTTTTTTCGGATCTTTTCCATACCCGGTATCCGTCATCTTTCCGATTTCCGAAATAATCGGTTGAAAAACATCGGTATCGTAATTTGAGATTTTTCCTTGAACAGCCATACACAAACGTTCGAATCCCATACCGGTATCGATCACCTTGTTCGGCAAATTCTCAAGCGATCCGTCGGCTTTCCGGTTGAATTGCATAAAAACAAGATTCCAGATTTCGATCACTTGCGGATGATTCTGATTGACCAAAGTCAGCCCTTCCACTTTTGCTCGTTCTTCGTCGGGGCGAATATCAATATGTATTTCGGAACAGGGTCCGCAAGGTCCCGTATCTCCCATTTCCCAAAAGTTATCTTTTTTACATCCGTCAATAATTCGTTCTTTGGGTAAATACTTTTCCCAATGCATAGCGGCTTCGTCGTCGCGGGCTAAATCTTCCGCCGCGCTTCCTTCACAAACGGTTACATACAGCCGGTCTTTATCTAATTTCAATACGCTTGTCAGGTATTCCCAGGCGTATTCGATCGCTTCTTTCTTGAAATAATCGCCGAACGACCAGTTTCCCAGCATTTCAAACATGGTGTGATGGTAGGTGTCGTGACCGACTTCCTCCAAATCGTTATGCTTGCCGCTTACTCTCAGGCATTTTTGCGAATCGGCTATTCGCGGATATTGTATGGAAACATTTCCTAAAATAATGTCTTTGAATTGGTTCATTCCGGCATTAGTAAACATTAACGTGGGATCGCCTTGAATAACCATCGGTGCGGAAGGAACAATTTTATGATTCTTTTCTTTGAAAAATCGGTTAAACGATTGACGGATTTCTTTTGATGTCATTACCGTAAATTTGAATTTTTTCTGAATTTTCTTTAAAACAATTTGCAAAAGTACAACAAATAACTTATTTTTGTAGCAACATTTATTAACATTTTGTAATTATGAGTAAGATATTTTATCAATATAACCCTACAACGCTTACTTACGATAGAGTTTATATTTCTGTAAGCCAAAAAATTGGGGTTATATTTAGACAATTGATTATTGGTATCGGAGTGGGAGTAATTTTGTTTGGAATCGCTTCTTATACCCTTGACTCGCCGCGTGAGCAGCAATTGAAAAAAGACAATAAACTTTTACAAACGCAGTATGAAGTGTTAAGAAGACGTATTATTGAGAACGAGAAAATTCTATCGGATCTTCAGCAGCGTGATGATTTATTGTATAGAGCTATTTTTAACGCCGATCCAATTCCCGAAGCCATTCGCCGCCCCGGTTTTGGGGGAACCAACCGGTATGAATCTCTCTTGAATATGCCTAATTCTGATTTGGTCATTGCTACAACACGCAATTTGGATATCATGACCAAAGAACTCTATGTTCAATCCAATTCGTATGACGAGTTGAGCGCGTTGATTAAGAAAAAAGATGAACGCATGAAAAGTATTCCCGCAATTGTCCCGATTTTGGTGAGAGATAAAAAACAATATTCCTCGGGCTTTGGTATGCGGGTTCATCCGATTTGGGGCGATAGGCGGATGCATACCGGAATAGATATTACCGCCGATGCGGGTACCCTGATTTATGCAACCGGTGACGGAGTTGTCGAATCAGCTTCTTGGGATGGAGGATATGGAAATTGCGTGCTTATTAATCATGGATTCGGTTATGAATCGCGGTATGGACATTGCAAGGATATTTTGGTTAAACCGGGACAAAAAGTGGTTCGCGGACAAAAAATAGCTACAGTGGGGATGACCGGAGTTGCCAGCGGAAATCATGTGCATTATGAAGTTTTGGTTAAAGGAGTCCCCGATAATCCGGCAAAATACTTTTTCTTGGAGTTAAGTCCCAAAGATTACAACGAAGTATTGTTTATTTCCGAAAACAGATAAGCGCATTGGGTTGCTCTTATCTATAGGTATGAAATCGATAAAGCAAGAAAAAATTCTTTATTCAATCAGGGAAGTCGCGAATATGTTTCATGTCAACACTTCCCTGCTTCGCTATTGGGAAAAAACACTTGACTTTATTCGCCCCGGCAAATCGGAAAAAGGGATGCGCCAATACAGCGAAGAAGATGTCGAATCTATTCGCTTAGTGTATCATCTGGTTAAGGAAAGAGGATTAACATTAGCGGGAGCCGGGAAAAAAATTAAAGAGAATAAAGAAGACGTCATTCAAACCGAAGAAATTGTCCGCCGGCTGAAATCCATTCGCTCCGATTTGTCGGACTTGATAGATGAAATAACGGAAATGGAAAAGTGCTTCCCCGGAGACTGAGGAAGACCTAATAGTAAGGCGAGTTTCTAAATTCTCCAAACAGCTTTTCCATATCAATTTTCAATCCTTTAAGCACACGAACGGGAACTTTTGCACCGATCCCGTATATTGTACCTTGATCGTATTTTCCGGTCGGTTGCAGTAAATATACCGTAATAGCTTCTTTTTTTGGATATACTATCCAGTATTCCGGAACGCCTGCAGACTGATAGGCACGCAATTTCTTGGTTTCATCGTAACGCCGATTGGAAGGAGACGCTATTTCTATCATTAAATCGGGAGCTCCGATACACCCTGTCTTGTCTAATTTTGAGAGATCACAAAGCAGGCAAATATCCGGTTGAACAACCGTATATATTTTATCATCAGCCTTTTCTCCGGATTTTTTGGGCAACCGTACATCAAAAGGAGCATTAAACACTAAACATTTCCCCTTTCTTTTTTCGATAAAATCAGTGATTGCATATACTAATTTACTTGATACTCTTGCATGTTTTGGAGATGCCGCCGGCGACATCAGGCGGATAAATCCGTTGATTAATTCCCGCCTTTTATCGTCCCACCAAGTCAGATAATCGGCGTATGTGTAACGTTTGGTTTCATCCAAATCCAATATTGCATCTTCGCCGTAAAGAACTGCCGGTTCCGATACTGTCATCGTATCCGATTCTTCGAGTTCGTAATACTTGGTTATTTCTTCCTCCCGTTCCACAGTTACTTCTCGATTCTGACGCGGGCGTCAACGGCGACAATTCCTTTTTCGGTTGCCAACAAAGGATTGATGTCCAATTCTTTGATTTCGGTGGCAAAACGAAGTAAAGCCGACAACTGAACAACAATCTTGGCAAATTGATGTTCGTCGATGCCTTTTTGTCCGCGAGCGCCTTGAAATACTTTATATCCTTTCAACGAACGAATCATCGACAGGGCTTCTTCGGTGGCGAGTGGCGCTAAACCGGAAGCTACATCTTTGAAGATTTCCACGAAAATACCTCCCAATCCGCACAAAACGATATGTCCGAATTTTTCTTCGTATTTGGCACCGGCAAATAATTCTACGCCTTTCAACATCGGTTGCACCATCACCGCCTTTGCTTCGGGAATATCCATCAGTCGTTGAAACTCGAAATAAAGATGTTCCGGTGAGCGGATATTCAGAACAACGCCTCCCACATCCGATTTGTGAATCGGTCCGACCACTTTGGCTACTACCGGGAATCCCGTTTTTTCGGCAAACCGGCGAATCTCTTCTCCGTCGGATGATACCAATTCTTCGACCATCGGAATACCCGTTGCCCGAAACAGTTTCTGAACCAATTCCGGAGCAATATAGCCCGATTCGGGAATACCGTCGATGATCCGGCGAATCAAAGGAATGTCCACTCCTTTTAATTCCAAATTGTTTGCCAGCGGCTGCGGTGTTTTCAGCACTTTGATTAGCGCTTCGGCTAAGCCGACTTCATCACTGAAATTCACATGCCCTTTTTTGACAAAGAAATCGGTTTCGTCCCAAGCCGTACTTACCGACGGAAGTATCGGGAAAATCGGTTTGCGGCAGGTTTTCATCTTTTGATCCAATACATCGTATGCTTCGTAAACGCGCGTCAGCCCGGGACTCCCGAATATAACCGCTATCCCGTCGATATTCGTAAATTCATTTTCGCAATAATCAATGGCAACGGCTAAGTGTTCGGGACCGCCGGTTCCGATAATGTCGATCGGATTACTGACAGAAGAGCCCGGAAGCAATTGTTTTTTCAATTCTTCGGCTGTCGTTGTTCCCGATAAAGTGGGGACTTCGAGTCCTCCCTTCGACAAAGCGTCGGTCAGAATCACAGCAGGTCCGCCGGCATGAGTGACAATGGCTATGTTCTTTCCTTTTAATTCTTTCAAGGTAAATACCGCGCCAACGGTCGCCAACTCCTCCCGGCTGTAGCAACGAACAATTCCCGCTTTGCGGAACAATGCCTCTACGGCTAAATCCGGATTTGCCATTGCGCCTGTATGGGAAGAAGCAGCCCGGCTGCCCGATTCGGAAGTGCCTGATTTAATGGCGGCTATCCTGCAACCTTTTCGAATCAACGAAGCGGTGTGTTCCAATAGCTTATCAGGATTTTTTATACTCTCGATATACAACAGCTTAATCTTGGAATCGGTTTCCGGATTAAAATTCAAATTCATATATTCCAAAATGTCTTCCACACAGATCTGAGCGGCATTGCCCACCGACCATACGGAATTGAAACGCAGACCCATACGGATGGTTGATTCCATCATAAATATGCAGGTACCACCCGAACTGGACACCATGTCAACACCCATCGGATCCATTTCCGGAATGGGCAGCGTGAACAAACTGTGATGATAACGATTTAACATCCCGATGCAATTCGGACCGATGAGGCTGGCGCCTGCTTCATTGATTACGCCAACAATTTGTTTTTCCAATTCACCGCCTTCGACCGTTTCTTCTCCAAATCCGGCTGTGAACATGATGAACGCTTTAACTCCTTTTTCTTTCGCCAATACGGTAATCGTATCCAGACAAGCTGCTGCCGGAATAGCGATAATAGCCATGTCTGTCTGCGGAATGTCGCCGACGGACGGATAGCTTTTCAATCCTTGAACAATTTCTTCTTTCGGATTAATTACGTAAAGATTTCCCTGATATTTGCCGTTGAGTAGATTACGAATACAATTGCCGCCCGGTTTCGATGTTTTGTTGGAGCCGCCTACCACAACTATGCTTTTCGGATTGATTAGTTCTTTGTTTATCATAATGCAATTTTTTGGTTGGATATTTTACGCAAAGATAGCATAAATTTTTCGTGAACGAAATATTTAACGCATCATTGAGTCCGGATACGATAACTTTTATACCGAATTTACCGGAAAGTAATATGAATAATGTCATGAAAAGAAAGCTCTCGAAGAGAGCCAACCTATCTAAGCAGTAGCCTTAGACTACTGTATTACAAAGATATACATATATCACTTGCCCCCGGAGCGAGGCAAACCTTACTCCGGAACATACAACTCAAAGCGGCTGCCGGAAGCTTGACCGGCTTCATTGTATAAATCAACGATAGTGAGGAAAGATTTTTGGGCTTTATTCTGAGAAACGATAAAGACTACCCTCTATTTCAAATTCAAATGCTTTATTTCAAGTATGTTGACAAAGCAATCCCGAAAAATATAGCGGAAATTCGACGGCAAAAGCTTGTGTAATTGACTCAATGAACAGCAGACTTCCGGTAGAATCGAATCAATGATATAAACTTTCACTTTCCTGCGGTCAAGCGACTCGACGGCAAGCAACCGGTTGATTTGTACTCTGCGGATTCCGTCAGGCGTTTTCAAATCGATGAAGCCGGTTTTTGTTTCATTCAAAATCTTCGATAATTTCAAAATAAAAAATAATTCTACCTCCGCCACTTTTGCCTTTTCCTTTACTTTTGATAGTAATCCGTGTCTTCGCTTTAATGCCTTTTCAAATTCAGGGGCAACTTCAAAGTTCATGAGCCAGTTCGTATGCTGATTTCAATTTGCGTTTACCTTCACGGGCTTCCTGTACTTCGTTGAGACCTCTACGAATACTCCTGACAATTTTGTCGGCTTTCTTGTACGCAAGAAATTTTTTGTATTCGAGTTGTGACATTTCAACCGTTATCTTATCCATAATCTTTATGTTTTTTATTTACGCCACAAATATTCAACAAAAATAGGATAAAAATTTATTCTGCTCGATATCACTATATAGACAAATAGTCAACATTTTTTAACCACTAAGAGACGATTCGGTGCAATTTAGCTATTGCTTTTATAGCTCGTAATCTGCCTTTGCGAATCATCAATAGCCAAACCGATGCAAATGGCGCAGGGATATGGTTTTGCATACTTTTTATCCTCAATTTGCCGGATGGCTTCTTCTGCTTTTTCTTCAGGACTTTCGCCCGCGTAGGCGACTTTTATTTCTATTATCCACGTTTTGCCCTTGTGGGAAACCACTAAATCGGCACGTCCTAAATTGTTGTGCATTTCAGCAACTACGACAACGCCGCAACCGCGTAAAAAAGCAAGAATGGTAGAACGGTAGAGCCATTCTTGAGGCTTAATTTTGTAGTTATTACAGGAAATACTTTGTCGCGCCGCCGCTGAAAAATCATCGTAAGGAATGCTCGCTAAAAGGCTGTTCAGTACATTCATCAGTTTTTCAGCATCTTCATACATCAACGCGGTGAGCAAATCGTTTCGGGAATAATTATAGGTATTTTCCGGTAAAATGTTTTGCGACAAAAGAGAAGACATTGAATTGAGTACTTCCGTATTCGGATAATCCAAAGAAAGTTCATCCGTAATTCCCGGACGCAAAGTCAAATAGCCGGATTGATATAAAAATCCTTCGGGCAGCGTTGAATCGACATCTCCCGGACTTTTGACGAAATTTTTTGAAACAGGCAAGTTGCGGAATTGTTCTACCGTC
>Ga0123354_10004835_pt1 | contig 19284 bp, 16 predicted proteins | sample TergutLab28metaG_2_FD_97872 | JGI IMG/M metagenome (GOLD analysis project Ga0123354, IMG submission 97872) | Labiotermes labralis P4 segment gut microbial communities from Petit-Saut dam, French Guiana - Lab288 P4 | ecosystem: Host-associated > Arthropoda: Insects > Digestive system > Gut ...
AAAACTATAGCAATGTCATTTCACACCTGGTAGGAACAACAGAGGTGTTTTAAAACCTCAAATCATATTTAAAGTTTTGGATATTAAGTACAAATATGAAACAGAATTTTTGGGTTGATATCTGACTAGAGATATACAATGAGATGTTCATATAAAACATTAAGCTCTAAACTGTATAGAAGTTATTATGTAATGCAGTTCCTTAGATGTAAAACAAGTGTAAATATCTTAAGAAGTATGTACCGGTAATTTGCAAACTTACTTTCACATTTAAGGTATGGCATACTGTTTCAGGGAGGTGATGGGAGAATTTAAAAAAAGGTTGGAACTAAAAAAAAATGTTATGATATTATCCAGCAATGTAGGAAGAGATACTTCCTGCAGGATATTGTTGAAAACATTAAATATACTCCCATTGCCATGTATGTATATGATGCAGATTGCATACTGCATAAAAAATGAATATAGGCAGGTTACAGCACAACTCAGGCATAATTATAATACAATGAATTCTCAAAATATACATCAGCACAACAAATATTTATTGGAGCATACAGGCTACATGTTTCAACCTGTTAACAGGTCATCATCAGGCCTCCAGCAGAATAAGTCAGAGGTGCTATTGAAAAACTGGGATCAATAGCACCTCTGACTTATTCTGCTGTAGGCCTGATGATGACCTGTTAACAGGTCGAAACATGTAGCCTGTTTGCTCCAACAAATATTTGTTGTGCTGACGTATATTTTGTGAATTTATTATATTCTTCATTAGAGCACTTTGTGATGCATTCTCTTAAAAAATAATTATAATGCACATCACAGATCAGATCTTCAATCCCACTTCTTTAGAGGACTGATATATTTTTTTTAAAAAGTGTAAACAGTATGGGGTAAAACTGTGTACTAAGTTGCCAAATCATTTAAAATATCTAGAGAACATACAACTTTTGAGAAAGAAATTAAATTTTTTTTATTGCAACAGACCATCTATTCTGTAGATGAATATCTGTCGTGTGAGTATTTATAATGCAATATGTAAGTGTATACAGTGAGAACTCAAAGTAGAGGAACCTATGTAAATGTCTGGAAGTGGCAACATGTTGAAGCATTGTATAGAATATGCTGATGACAAGTATGATTACTCATATGAATAGTTATATAGGAATTGTTGGCATGTTCTGCACAGTTTTTGTCAAAAGGATGAATAAAATCTAGTCTAGTCTAATGTAATGTAATGTAATCTAATCTGTGGGATGAACCTCATGACAGAAGCATAATGCCACTGCTGGTTCTTTTTGTCAGCATTAGTAAGGAGTTGAAATCACATTTATGATGGAATTAAGGGCAGATTAAACTTAGAAAATATGTGCTGTCTTAACCCAACTCTTCAGCAGTAAAATTCAAGTGTTCACTTCTGCTAATAACAGAGCCTGCAAATCTACACAGTCTTGAGCCAACTCCACATACCTCCAGTCTTCTCAAATTCTATCTCTAACATCCATCTTAATGTTATCATATCAACTGTTTAGTGTTCTAAATAGCCACTTTCAGAGAGGTTTCCCCACCAAAATTGTGTAATAATTCCTAGTATCAACCATCCAGCTATGTCCCCAGCATCGTTCAGTGTAACAGTGCTAAATGGAAATACCCCTTTACCTTGCAATATTTTGAGCTTTTCACGGCAGTGTTGTTGAATATTCTTGTCTTTTTTGGGATGTGATACTATGTCAGCGAGTTAGTATGTTCTGAAGTTTTGATGGCACAGTGTCCCAGCAACCTGTGAGGGAACTTGATCCAGCAGTACAGTGTCACATCCCAGAAGACATGCATTTCCTTCTTCTTGTGCATTGTGCTCATACAAGTGTTTTGTTTTATTGTGAGCTACACAAATGTATTGAATTGTGCCTTATTCTCCTTACCCAGTAGCAAGATACTGCTTTGGCAAGACTTTGATGCTCCTTTTCTCATAACTGGCTGCTGTTTGTTCCTTTCCCAGTCCCTCCCACAAAATATAATTATTTGTGATTTTGATGCCATGCTGCAGCAGGTTTATAGAAAAACTTCACTTGTTAATCACTGCTTACTTGTCAAAGTATTTGTACCATTTATTTGTGTTTTATGTACTTTATTTTTCTCGGTCTGTAAATTAACAAGACAAAGAGATATGATCCAGTGATGAATATTAACGTTTTTATATTTACCAGGCAGAAACTGGGATTGTACCTGAAATTAGGCCATGACTGCTTCCTTCTACATACTTTCTAGTTCAGTATTTATTAATTATACTATTATGTGATGAAGTTTAGCTTGAGTTGATGATAGCATGAACAAATAAGAAATAACGTGATTGAGAAGACATTTTTTTGGAGGGTCAGGTTTGATCTCAGGACAGTTTTTATGAGGTTTGGGATGGACAACATGTCAGTGGGACAGATATTTCTCCATGTACTTGGCTGCCTCCTGCCAGCTTATTTCCAACATAGCATCATGCTTGTAATCATATGTCACTGACACATTATAGTCTTACTAAATGAATCAGTAAAAAAAGTCCTGTGTTGGTAGCTTTGAAGTAGTGTATCCCATGTGCTTAGTGCTCTAATTGATAGCCTCTAAGAAGCAGGGTTTGAGTAGTGTCAGAGTCTTGTTAAAGGAGCATTATTGCTGGAGGAAGGCAGCCTTTACTTTCATTGGTTGAAGACAAAATATTTAGAACTTGTGGAATTTCTAGTAGTGTGTTAGTATTAGATGTCTTTTTTTTTTTGTGCAAATCCATGCTGTGTTAAAAAGAATTTTACTATTAAATGCATTTTTTAAAAATATAATTACATGTGACTTATTTTATGAGAACAATTTATAGAATTGTCTGTTGCATACATATGACCACTCACACATACACACATGCACGCAAACAGACATTGGCGTGTGAAATAAACAGGAATGAGGTATTTTTTCTCATGGACAATAGGTCTGCCATGAAAGTTGTCCATGATCAGATGTATACAAAATTACACACTATTTTTCTTTGTGCATGTGGTGGCAGCAGAAGCTGGTTTACTGACCACTTCATCTGCAAGAGAGAGATCTTCAGCCAATATCAGCACATATAATTAGAATGTGTGTGTTGACTGAATGTAAAAAAAAAGCTTTTGTTCTTTATGTATTCAATTGCTGATAATAATTATTACATTGTATTTAACAAAAATGTGTCCTGAGGAACTCTTAACATATGAGACTTGAGGTTTTTGCCATGGTGTTGCTGGAGATTCAGGTCTTATGGGATGTGAAGCAGTGTCATTGGGCTGGTAACAAAACTGATTTTCTTTTCTACTGCTTGACCCTGAAGATGAAGGTAGTATGGTCCTTCAAAATTTTGTGTATTACTCACACTGACACAGTATCACATCCCAGAAAACTTGAATCTTAAATTGACATGTAATCCATTTTTGTTAATTTTCCTTTGAATTCATTCATTCATTAGTATTCAGCCCTAGAGGCCGGTCCGGCATGAACCAGAGCCCGGTTATGGAACCGATGTGCTCTTGGCTCACTGCATCCTAGGCAAGTTCTTGGGGGTAGTTTGCCATTGCTTTCTCCCGCCTTTAGACGTTCCCACTTTCGCCGCCACGTGCCTCTGTGTCCTCAGCGATGCGAGAGATCCTAGCAGCGAAAGGTGGAACTGTGGGCGAGAAAGATGTCCGGTAGTAATTTTGCCTAAATTCCGACTTCCACGTAAATCTAGGGATCTTTAACATGCCACAAATCTACGACATGGGACCGATGGCTTTACTTCCCCTCCGAAGGAAGGCATGCTGAGGATTTTTTCGTCCTAAAAATCCAACGGCTTCGGCCGGGTTTGAACCCGCGAACTTGGGTACCAAAGGCCGGCACGCTACCTCTAGACCACCGAAGCTGCTTTTCCTTTGAATATAAGAAGACATTAGATACACTATGTTAACTGCAAGAGATTCCATTCATAGCCATTCATAAAATATTTCACATCGTCATCTGATATCATAGGTTACTGCTGTAAATGATCAAGGCCTTGCTTTTGCAAACTGGAGTGATGTAATATCCATTTTCCCATTTCTGTTATATTGAAGTGCACAGCCATTTACTTTTGGAACTGTGCAATTCTGTATGATTAATTCATCAGCAATAACAATTTCTGAAGGTTTTCAGTATGAGCTGGCAAACCCCTCATTTAATCTTTTCCATTTTATTTATGTGAAATATATTGCTTGGGTCACTGACCTTTATAGTGTGGATTTATTTGTTGTTTTGAGATTAGTGAAAGATTCGCATTATCTCTTTAAAGTTTGGGTCCCCCAGGAATATAAATTGTATATGACAGAAATATGTCCAAAGATTGGAGGATGATTTAAACAAAATCTAGCATAGAGGTTTTTAAGACATGGTACAGACTTCTTTTGGGGATGCTGTGTGCTTAAGGCATGGCAGGGAATTCTTTTTGGAATGTCTTATGGCTTTTCATATTATTTCATCAAAAGCAGTGCAAGAGTCATGGATATCCTAAGGGATATGTTTTGGACTCTCTCCAGTGCAGTTTTATATATTTATTTATGCTTGGCAACCTTATTTATATGATTGGCATCTGTTATTTTTGTAGACAACCTTCAGATTTACTTACCTTTACATTTAAACTTACAAAATAAATATGAAATGCATTTTATCTTAACTGATATTTTATATGTTCCTTAATGTGCTACAGTTTTGTTGGCGTTGATGATTATGATATGTAATTACATTGTGTACTTCCATTAGCATTACAGTTCAAATGTATGAGTTATTTACCTCTGTTGCTGAAATGTTTTAAATGGTATAAATATTAAATACATATTGCAGTTCCAGGGTATATTATGGTTCTGATGTAGTCAGTTCAGGTCAATACTTCCAGCTATGATGGATGTTCTATTAACCATTTACTTTTCTTTTTTTTTTTTTGGCTCTAATGTTACAGTTCATGGTAGATCGAGTCGATTATATCAACCTTGGCAAATGTCTGCTGTCGAGAGGTTGCTTGGAAAGAATACTGCACTAGCAAGTGGCTCAGGCTTGAGTTTATCAAAACTGAAAGAATCTGCTGGTAAATTATCAAACTGGCAGCTTTCTGGAGGTATTAAGAAATCCCACCATCGTTCTGGCGCACAACCTGATGCTGATTACCGAAGTAGATCCTCTGGCAGTGGTAAGCTTAGCAGTGTCCAGAATACTACCACCAGCACGTCCAGTTCTTTGTCAGCAGGCAGTCTGCTGTCTTCTAGTTGTCTGCCACGAAGCAGCCTTCTTCTTGGAGCACATCTGTCGGGTGGACGACCTGGATTGCAATCACAAAAGTATACTTCTTCAGACTGGAAGAAACCTGGTGCTTACCGGTGTCCGTCTTGTGGAAAGCTGTATCGGTGGAAGAAGAATTTGATATCACATCGAAGGCTTGAGTGTGGAAAAGAACCACAGCTTCAGTGTCCATATTGTCCTCACCGTACCAAACATAAGAGCAGCCTTATTAAACATGTTGACAGACTTCATGGACAGTCCTGCCCATAATAAGTGCAGCAAGTCTTGAAGCTTGTGAATTTTATGTTAATGGAAAATGTGTGTAATGCATGGTAATGAGTGAAAAGCTTTACCTACACTTCATTTATTTACATTGTGGCCTATAGTGATATTGTGGATAGGAAGGGCATTTTTGACTCATGAACTCTGTACATGCTGCTTGCTGCATTTTCTCTTGTAATTAATACAGTGGTGTTGCAGATTTCTAGGAGTACAATGGAATGTAATAACTATGCATCAAAATCCTCTTCTCCATCTTCTCATAGTGTGCCCCATAAACCAATTTTAATTTTAGTAAAATATATGAAGTCGTGTCACTGGAGCATTAATTTCAGTGATGAAGGGAACATAATTTGATATTAAATTGTTAGTAGGTTCAGGCTGTGGTGAGTTTACATTATGTAGTTTTGGAACCTTGGCTTGTTTTTTATAACATCAGAATGTTGATGAAAATCGTAAATCATTGGTAATAAGAGGGTTCTGGTTTTTCCATTTTGCATTTGGTATGTCTTGCTTATTATGTGTGATCAAGTGAGCACATTTTCTTATAGTCAAGTTGTTTTGTCAGTGATGTCACTTGTTGTGACTCATCTTTGACTTAACAAAATAAAAGAGCATTTATGAAAAATTTAGAATGTATAGGAAGTGAACTCAAATTTCAAAGAAAGCCATCATCTGAAGATGTTGGGAAGTTAAACCCTATACAATTGTGACTTATGCTGTTTTGACTTGTGGCAGATTAGTTGTATGTTTTATAATATTTGTAATCTGAACACTCTTAGTATTAAAGCCCATCCTTGATTATTATGCCAAGTCATGGATATCCACTTCTTACCCATAAAACTTCTTTTTCTTGTTATACTATCGCCTAACCTAGGAAGTCTGTCATTCCCGTTGTGTGTGTGTGAAAATTGGAAATGGTATGCAGTCAAACACAACTATATCACTTAAGGTGTATTTAATGGCTCTTCTGGACAAGTTGTCCAGTATAGCCATTAAATACACCTTAAGTGATATGGTTGTGTTTGACTGCATACCATTTCCAATTATAGCCTAACCTGTTACCCAGTCTTTCAGTAGATATGTATAATTTATTAATTTTTGGCTAGTGGAATTTTCAATTGGAAGGCTAGAAGCAAGTCACCTGTATTGTGATAGTGTACAGAGTAGTCCTGTCTGCCAGATCTGTCATATTTTTCACATGCCAGGCACTAACATGTGACCTGTACTACATGGTGATTTATGGTTAAATGAAAATTCTGTGTTCATTCATGTTTCTTGTACTAAAGGAACATGCTTGCTTCTGTTAGCTTACTTGATTTATTACCCAAAAATATATGAATAAGTCAATTAATTCCAGTGCTTCACATTTTTTGTACACATGACTGTCTACTGTTTGTAGACATTCATTAAGACACCCAGTGGAAATTAGGATGGGAAGTATGAATGAATAATTTTCAAACAACCTCTAACTACATAGGATTGTGAATAATTGAGAGTTGTGTGAATAGTGCTAGTTTCAGCGGTACCTGCTGTCTCCACATTAAAGGTAATACCATGAAGAAATAGGCACCAGGTTGTTGGCATATGTCTGCTGGCTGCACGGTATCACATTCCACAAAACAGTAACCTTTATAGTTACTGCTGTGAGAAGCTCACATCTCTCATATGACTAATACATTTTGAAAGTTTTGTTTGGAAACAAAGGGGATTATTTAAATAGTTTTTTTTTTTGTTTGACTATTAGTGTTTCTGAAGTGGTATAAAATAATGAAATTGTTGTTGGAGAGATAATCATAAGTACAGAAAGCTGATCATAGGTAATGCTGTTAAAACAATTATCTAATGTCATATTACCTTTTTTCATGGTTATTGTAGGAGTACCTTCTCTTTTCCTAGGCACTTGAATATCTCAATAAATAGCTTCCACTTTGTAGAATTAATGCCATATATGCTAAAAAGATTATGTATTTCTCTGCTTTCCTGAATGCAGATTTTTTTTTGGGTCTGTATGAAAGTGGCGGAAATTGCCATAAAATGTGCCGTAAATTCTTTTTCCCCAGTTTTAGCTTCTGATGAATGGTGTACATTTTTTCTGTCTTTGTGTCATTTGGTTATTATATCATAAACATTGTTTCATCCTCATGTGATGTAGATAAGATATATTGTACACTGTTGGTATCTTTGTGTGGTTTAAGTGTGATACCTTACAAAGGTACAGCATTTTCGTGTATAGATTTTTGCTGAATTAATATGATCATATTCTGAAATTTAACAAATCATATCTTAACAGAAATGAACAGAGAATTTCAGATCTTTCTACTGCTTGTATCAGTTTTGTGATAGGAAAATCATTACTATGTGATATGTTACAAATTTGGGTACTGTTGTGTTTAGCAGTGAAAGATTTGAGGTAATACTGGTAGAAAAACTACTAACCAAAAGTTTTAAGTATGAATGCGTGTATGTGTGGAACCATTTGTCATAAATAGTATTCAGGAGATCTTACTTGGACCGTACTCTTTCCTTTCCACAATATTGTGAGATTTGAGAATCATACTGGTGAGTATGAAGATCTTATTTTAGTAACTTACCATCACTTTGATAACCCTGCTGCAATATTGAAGGTAGGCATTTTCCTCTCTAAAATTTGAGGTTCTCTTAGCAGTGAATATTAAGTTTTATGGTCTTCTGGGATGTGACTACAGTAGTTTCATAGATACATGCCAGCGTTTCTGAAGAATTGTCAAGGTGTAAGAGTATATTTTTCACCAACAAAAGTGTTTATACCTTGTCCCTTTGGACTGCATATATCCAAAATGTTGATATTGCACAGACATTAAGATTGTAGAGTAAGGTTTTGCTTTTCCTTGTATTTTATTAAATATACTCCTCATCCAGAAGTTTCTAAAATAAAATGAGATGTATGTTATATCATTTCTAGGTCTTTTGTGTGAAGCACCCTGTTTGAGTGTGTGATGTTATTCAGTTTGAGCGTGATGTAAAATAGGGTTGTACATCCCTTTTATAAGCTGATTTAAGATTGTTATGATGAGTTATTGTGCAGGCTCCCAAGTACTGAATTTCATCAGAAAATGTCACTTAAGTTTTGAAGCTTAAACATTTTGACAGGTAGCTATAGCAACCATATGTAACTTTCAGTTGTTACAGTTTGAGCTGAGAATTCATCCATTATGGTAGAAACATACAGTTACTGCCCGTGGTTATTTTTGTATATATACACTTGTACTGGTGTATCAGTTGTATATGATGCTTGTATTGTGTGTGTGTTTTAGTATATATTCAGCAAGTGCATGCACATGAATGCATGTGAAGGTTTTTAGTTAAGGAAAATGTAGAGGGAAGTGTGTGTAAATTCCATTTTTAACACCAAAAATTTTAAATTAGTAATGTACCTCATGATTCAGAGATCAGAATATAATATTGTATTTTGTATTTATTTCCTTTCGTGAAAAAAACAGTATGCACATAATTTTATTTTTGTAGTTTATGCCACAATATTTTATATCCATTATTGTGTCACTTGTGTACATTTGTATTAAACCCGCTAATAGAAAATAAATTGGATTTGTATATGGTGAAATATTTTTTTCATGTGTGCTATTTATATTTTTTACTGTCTTGATTCTGTTGCTCAAAACGTTTTGGTATCATTCTGTTTTGCGTATTGGTATTACTTGGTTGAGATGAAATATTTGTTGTTGATGCAACAGCACCGATTTAAGACCTAATAAATGAGTCATCATTATTAGCCTTCTAAGTTAGTCTGTTGTGCATTTTAATGGCACAATTGTCCCTGTGCATGTCATGAAGACATGTTGTGGTGTGACAGTATAGCTCCACTCACCCTTTAACCTCAGCACTCCGGAAGAAACACCCTTTGAACAAGAGGCTGGTTGGGCTCCTAAGTTGGCCTTTTGTGTATATTACAAAGGTTTTACAATAGAATTTACTTTACATTCATGTAGACATGTATAATCTTTTCTTACTGATAGTTTTTTTTTTAATTTGCAGAGTTAGTTGGGCCGTGGAGCAAAACAAACATGCTTAATCATGTTCGCTATCAGTGGAAACAACCAGCATCACGTCAAGTTGTGACCAGGACTTTTGGTTCCTCTGTGGTTCAGAAGGGTCCTTTCACATGTTCCAAATGTCACAAAACCTACACCTGTAAATCAAATCTGGGTCGTCATATACGATTAGAATGCGGCAAAGAACCCCAGTTTCAGTGTCCATTTTGTCCTCAGCGTACGACACAAAATTCATCACTGCGGAAACATATGGAACGACATATTGCGAGTAGCACAGGAACTTTAACCTCCAGAAAATAATTGTTTTAATATGTGCTTGCAGTTGTGTAGAAGTTAAAAGAAATGTGAATTATTAAGAGTGGATTTTATGAAATGAAATAATGTTTAAGTGCTAGATAAGTATTTAAAATTCATGCACCGTTTGTTTAAATTGTTCCCAGTGGACAAAGACAAAGGACATGGGTCTTCATGGCAGTGAAATTCACATTCTTGTCTTCAGGGTTGTGAATCTGTGTGATGTGTTAACTGGGTACCATGTGCCTCAAAATTTAGAGTAGGCAATATTGGAAGTATGTTCATGGTGTCCAGACAACTCATAATATGAATTTCCATTGCAGTGAGAGCTACAGATATAGGTGAAGATGTGCATTATGGTCTGTGGGGTTTTGATATTGTGCAGCCTGGTAAGTGGTTACCAGTGTTCTGGAGGAACATGCTGCCTCCATCTGCAGAAAGGATGAAGATTTTGCCGGAAAAAAATTTAATTCCAGTTGCCGTTTGGCGTGTCTTAACATGGGCTGCGATGTGGCATTTTTTTAATCCTTTGTTCATGTTAGCAGGCATTGTAACAAGACAATTTTGTCAAAATTTCCCCATATTCAGGTTAGTTTAATTCGAAAAACATTTTTTTGAAAACGTGTTCAATATATTTAAAGTTTGTATGTTGCTTGAAGGTCAAATCAAGCACATGAGATAGGCAAGGCATGTAGCAGCAGTCGGGGACAAGAGAAATACATACTGGCATTTGGTGAGGAAACTTGAAGGAAAGTGGCTGCGTGGAAGACCTAGGCAAAGATGAGCGGATGATTTTAAAGAGGGTTGTAAAAAAATAGAACAGGATGATGTAGATTCAATCATTTGGCTCAGGATAGGGACAAGTGATAGGTTTAGGTGAAAACAGCAATGAATCTTCAGGTACTACAAAATGTGGGGAATTTCTTTTGCTATTTGAGGACATAGTAGCTTCTCAAGAGGGACCATGATTCATGGAGTTATTTAATTACTTTGTCTGAAGTATCTTGATTGATAATTGTTTGCTGTGACAGCCATAGGTATTAATTTTGTTGTAGTATGCAGTGGTATTGCATACTGGAACTTTTCCTTTGGTCACACACAGGAACAAAATAAATGAAATATGTTTTTCTAAACATGAGCTAATAATGGAAGGGAAAATAAGTTTAACATTTTTAAATGATGCTGATACAAGTATTTATGTTGTGTGGAGATACTTAATACCTTAGTCACGTATGAGCTGTGGCATCCTTCTAGATACGTCACTGGCAACAGACACACACTGATTATTGCATAAGGTATAGGAACACAGCTGCTGAATTCCTTGCCATGTTGAAGACTGTGAGCTGCTGATGTTTATGTTCAGAAAGTTGTACCGTACATTTGCAGCCACAGATCTGAGTGTCTGTAGTCGTCAGGGGACCTTTCTTCATGACAAGAAACTCCTGGTCACTGTTCATTGTTTGACAATTATCCAGTAACTGGTAAACTTACCAGGCACCTGACGCATTGTTTTCTTGCAGTTTGTCTTGTAACTGGCATATTTCCCAGCCAGTGATGCATAGCACACTCCACAGTCACCTCATAATGCACAACTTCCCGGTCATCTGGTAACTGACATCCTTCCTAGCCAACAGTGCTTGCCATACGTATTTGTAACTGGTATGCTTCGCAGACTATGTAAAATTTAAAAATAAATGGTTTGGGTTAGAGATTTCACTCTTTTGGTTTCATATAAATTTTGTGGAAGTGATGGAAGAGTACTGTGAATGAATTCAAATCAGGCATTTTAGGCATACTTCATAATGTGAACCATGATAATGGAGTCAACAGGTTTCTCTGAAATGTCAGTTCATATCTACCACTGCTGTGAGAACAGAGATCACACTAACATTAACGAGACTTGCGGATACTTAGGGGGTGCTGAGCTCTTGTATCTAAGCATTTGGTTTTTCATTATTTTAGGTTATTGTCAGAGACATCAAGTTATTTTACAGGATTCGTTTTTGCCCCTATGGAGATTAAATAATAATAATAAGTCACTGAGAATCCTACATGGCAGGTGGGTTTTACTGTTGTGTGTGCAATTAATGACACTGATTTTAACTTTGATGATGGATCAGAAGGTCTGTTGTCACAATTACAGAAAGAGGAAAGTAGGCCATACTGTAATTTTTATTGTTTTTTAATGGTAACGTGATATGATTTTTGATCTTATAAGACTAAGACTTTTTTGTTCAGTAAGGAAGATATACCTCCTCACCATGCTATCCTATACACGTATTAAGTATGCAGTTTTTCTTCATAATTTTTTTGCTGCTTCGTATGTGTGATTGTGCATTTTTATAGTGTATGTAATAAATTAATTTTTTTAAAATAGTGTCATGGCACTTAATTGTCCAGCTGCCTTATATAGAGCATGCATATTTCTATTAAATCTAGACAAATCATGTTGTGCTGCAAAAATGGAAAAGCAATATGCAAATTTCCGAAGCATACCACTGAAGCAAGTGCAATGCCTGCATTGAACACTACTTAAAAATTTGAAAGATGATTTTGTGTTATGGTCCCTTATGATTTTACTTCATGTGCTGTAATATACTGTATGAATTTTAATATAGATCTCATGTAGATGAACAGCTTTTGAGATATTTTGGCTTAGAAACGAAGACGGTCTATGTACAGCTTTTTCTTCTATTTATTTACAAGTTATAGTTACTTATTTCTTAACCCTGTCCATGCTGAACATTTTGGCTAATTGAGAACATTGAAGTAGCAAAGGATGTATTCCTGTGTCCATAGCATGGAACAAGTTAAATTTCTCACACATGGCTGGGATTTTATGGCTAGCACATGTTTTAGATTTATTTTCCTGCAGACTGTCGTTGACAATTACATATGTAGTCAGATACGTTTGAAATGGGATGTGTGGATATTTAAATATTTTTGTATTGCATCTGTCTGAAGTGGAAACCCGTCGCTCAGCAGCCCCACCCTAACTGCTGTGTTGAAAAGTGTCAACGTGTACTGGCCACTCCTCTTCCCCTTCCTCTTCCGCTACATAAAACCCAAATATGAGTGGTTATTGTTATGGAACTATTTGATAAGAATTTTTTAATGGGGTGACAAGCCCAGTGTCACTGCTGATATGCAGTAATGTACATGGCTTTTGTTTATATCGTGACACAAGTGAAGTTAGTTAGTGCCAGAACATATGTACTGTATGTAACAGGCAAACACAAAAATTAAGTTTCACTGTGAAAACTTTATTTCAAATAATCACCTCGGTAAACGAATTACGATTTTAATAAACAAGATAGGACTGTTCAATTATAGGCTTGCTTTTTATGTGAAAATGAAGTAAGTTGCTTAATTGTCTATGAATTTATTGAATTACACTTGAAATGTGCCTGTGTTTATTACAAGATATGTGTGCAGTCTTTCACCACTTCTGTTTGAAAATAGAAATGTATTTGCTTTTGGAATTTCTGACATTAATTTCCTTTTTGTTTATTAAAACTGACAATGTGTCTATTTTGGTTTGTGTTTTAGGATTATCTGAAACTGCTGGTGCTCCATTTTCTAGTCCTCTGCCCAAACTTACAAGTTTTGTAAGTCGTTGGCACACAGGAAGTGATCGATACAGTGGACCATATAGTTGTCCTAATTGTTCCAGAGTGTACCAACATCGGCCTTCACTTAGCCAACATCTGAAACATGAGTGTGGAAAGGAACCTCAGTTTCAGTGTCCCTTCTGTCCACAGCGAACGACACAAAAGGGAAGCTTACGCAAACATATGAGGAGGCGCCACAACTTTGAGAGCCGTTCACAGTATTAATGAACACAGAGATGCACAGAATGGTTTGTACAAGGATATGGGATGTTACAGCTTCATGATCCACAGTAACACTAGTTTTCTCAAAGTTGAGATAAACAGGGAACTGACACAAGAAATAACTGCAATTTTGAGGGCCGTTAGCAGGACCATTTCTGAAAGTATGGATGTATGTAAGGACAGCACAGAAGGAAATGTCACATCATAAGGAACCACCAACAGTATTATTGAATACAAAAGTTGGTCCAACAGGGGCTATAAATAACTAATTCCCATGTAAACTTGTTTTTATTTCTCTGTATTTATGGAAGAAATATCAGGTCATATAGAATTAGAAGCTACTGTTATGATTTTCACCGTAGTGTCTTGTATATATAAAAATAAATGTAAATAACCCTATCATTGTTAACCCAGAGCATACTGCTGCCCTTTGTTTGTTTCAGGATTATTATTTTCTTCAAAACATCCCTGAATATGATTATATTATTAGGGGTTCTTTACATATCAAAATGAATGCTGTATTTGGTGGTCATGTCTGTCTGTCTGCCTGCCTGCCTGTTTGTGACATAGTATCATCACCCAAACCACTGGACAGATGCTTTTAAAGTTCAGTAAGAGTTTGTTGGACAGTTTTGGTTTTCAGCAACAGTGGCCCTTTGTAAAATCAGTACAGCTCTCATATGGTTTTGTGTGTGTGTGAGAGATATACGTATGTGGTATGATTTACATGAAAGTACTGAAATAAACCATGATAATTGTGGTCAATACAGAATTTTTTTTTTTTAAGTTAATCCAGTTACCTTTCATCATTTTACTTTTACATGTAATTATGTATCAATGTATATACATACTACAAATGGTCCTGTCATGTAACTGGGTTAACGTGATGTTCATGATTCTGCGTTCTCGGATATTACGCAGTGTATTGTAGTGGTGGTAATATCCCAGAAGACCATAGATCTCCTTCATTTTGCGGCAGAAGCCTGAAATCACACATAATGTTCAGATGATAATTCATGGTGTCTCTTAGCTGTTCTTTCCACAGACAATCTATCAGTTCATCTGTTGATATATATTATATCCTTAGAGGGATACTATGAAACTGATGTTGCAGTTGTGACTACGGTGTAGGTATCTTTTGACCACTCACCCACTCACTCACTTGCTCACTCACAGAAACAGACAGACAGACAGGCAAATCAACCAAGCACATTATTTAAGGCAAATGGACAGTATTGCTATTAACTCTTGATCCTTTTCTATGGATCCTGAGAGTAAAGTGGCTGGGGTGTTGGTTTGACCTGTTGCTGCCATATGATGTTGAAATTAAGAGTGTCTGGGGCTATATCTCCACTCCCCATTGCACTTTGGTATCATGGTGTTTAATTAAGCACAGTAACAACTGTTCCTTTTGCCTTCACCTTGATGTTAATTAACTATTTAATTTATGATATACATAATGAAAGTAACGTCACACTGTATTACATTAAGAATTTTCAACACTCTATGTATTTCTGGCTGCATATTCTGAACTAGACTGATCATTGCATTCAGCTCTTTAAACTCCAAATTCTGGTCTTGTAAATATTTCAATTCTGTCTTTGCTACTTATATTTTGCTCATTTCCAGTCTGCTTCATGTCACAAGTATCCATTTATTTCCTTCTTTGTCACCAAACATTACAGTATAGCATCTAATGCTCTTGCATCATATTTGGATAGCCCTAGTTTAGGCCTCAGCAGGATGACCAGCTATTCTGATCAGCATGTTCATGGCTTACCTCTGTCTGTCCAGACACATGCCATGACTGTGTGATGTGTGAGGTTCTCACAGCATAGCTTGTGAAGATTGCTGTCTTCTGGTGTCCTGTGCTCTGTAGTTTGTACCTGTCCACCACATTACATGGTGTCACATCCCAAGAGACAGTAATCTTCACCTGTTGGATGGCTGGCAGTTTGAAATTATAACCACAAAACTCCTGAATACACATCTCAAGCATTCACATTATACCAGCCTGTTTATTGCTAAAACCAAAATAAATGCAGTTATGATATTTTGTTTACAGTCATTAACTGTTTGTAAGCAGATTTTACTGTTATTTATATTGTTTATTGACCATAAAAATGTCATAATACACCTAATATCTAGTGTCTAAAGCTGACTGGTGGTAGTCGATTTTACACTGGTGACATCTGGTGCAATCTAGTGAACTCATTGAAGAATTATTTCATTAGATTGAAAGTAAAATATACTTTTCTTTGGAGGGGGTACTTGGTGAATATATCCATTATTACTTGTAACAGGTTAATTTATTGTGTATACTTACTGTTGTTTTGGAAGAGTAATTGTGCCTGAGAATATTGTGAGCTGCTCTGTGTTCCCTCAGCATTTTCTGTAAAGTTTGATACTGTACACTCAGATTGATTATGTAGGAAATAGGAAGGTGAAAAGTAGTGCTAAAGTTTAAAACTACTTCTGTTGTATGGTATTTCATTTTGAAAGTTGTTCAAAGTTTTGACTGCCATTGTGGATACATGGTTAATATCTCTCATGGATATTATTTGCATGCCATAGAACATGTGTGTAATAAAACAATGGTTTCACGCGCCTGTGAAGAAACAACTTATCATGGCCATCTCTCACCCTGACTTAAAAATATAGAGTTCCTTTTCTATTGTCCTGTACAAATGTGTTCATGTTTTTGAGGAGGAATTGGTGTATCAATTAAAATTTCTGTAGTTCATTTGTATCTTAGTGGTTGTTTATCTGATACTTTTCTAGGCATGTTGCATTCCTATGGAGCATTTATTAATATAACTCTTTGCAGCCATCTGACAGTTTTGAATGTCTGTCTGTCTGTCTGTACACATGAAACATCCCAGGGACTTCCAGGTACATTATATTGAAATTTCCTTTTTGGCAGAGTAACTGATGTAAACAATTATGGTTTTGGCAAAAATCAAGTTAAAATCGAGATACTTTTATGAAGAATGTCATGTGCTTGTGTGTATGCGTATGTCAAATGTAACTTGCTACATATTTATAAGGGTGAAAATTCTTTGGAATAGGAGGTGTAAAGGAAATGAACTACCTGCTTTATGCTCATTACACTTTTTCTTTGTCATGATGGTGGTTTTGGGATAATCTGTTTCAAACGAGTGAATGTAGCAGAATTTTTATACTGTGTTGACATACATGACTTGCTGATTTTAATGATCATGTTTGAGGAAATTGCCCATAATAGTGTAAGGTTGACTACCACATAAATGATACCAGCTTGAGGTCATCATATGCAGACAGGCATTGGTACTTATGAAAGAATTATTTTACCTCACAGAAGAGGAAAGGAATTCTGTCTTTAACATTGTAAGATAACAAACGTAGCTGTGCTCACTCATGAGTGCAGATTTTTTCATACTTGGATGTCTGTCTGCAAGGATGTGTTTTTAAACTCCTCATTTTGTGAAGCAGCATTTTTGGGTGTAATGAAAACACTTGACTCTTTATTGTCAGATGTAAACTTATGTGACACTGTTAGCAAAAGAGGAGTGTGTGTGTTTGTGTATGGGGGGGGGGGGGCATGAACAGCATACAACTATCCTAAATGTGTGAGAAATTTGACTGCATTGGAGTTAATTTAAAATGAGTTATTGATGTATTTATTGACAAATGCATGCCTGTTACAGGATCTGTGCAAGATATTGGACAGTTGATGCTATGTCATCCTGATATGTCGGCAGCACAGGACAACACCCTATTTTCTTCAAGGATGGGAAAACTGAATTCTAATGATAGTACAATATTTGTGTCCAGTGTAGCTGCTCCTTATGAAAATGAAAGTAATCCAGGGTTTACTTGTGTGCAGTGTGGTAAAAGATATAGACAGAAAGGCAATTTATCAACTCACATGCGCTTAGAATGTGGCAAGGAACCACAATTTGCCTGTTCACTCTGCAGTGTCAGATTTACTCGTGTAACAAGTTTGCGTAGACATATGAAAGGAAAGCATCATAACTTTATGTTGGAATCGAATATTTATCATAACTCTTATTAATGTGAAATATACCAGACCTGAATTGTGGCCATGCCATATGTCATGTGGTTAGTGCCAATTTTCCACTGTGTAGTCTCAAGTACAATCCCAGGGTAGTCCATACGGGATTTGTGGTGGACAAAGTGACACTGGGCAAGTTTTTTTTCTCCAAGTGCTTTAGTTTAAACTTGCCAGTTATAAGTTGCAGTACCAAGAGACTAACCTAGTACACTTTTCCAACTTGTATAGCTGCTACTAAATCAGACTTGTACTTGAAGTGAGACAGATAGTGTTATCAAGTACCATGGATGTTCAGTTGATTTCTGTGTTGTAAAATGAGGAATGATTTGTGATATATGAAAGACTGCATTTTTTTTTTTGCTAAATAATAAAGTTCATGGATTGTAATAAAGCCTACTTTTGTTCATATTTTTAAGTTTCTTCAGAATGGAGGACACAAGAAGTGTGCATTGAATTGCTGTCTTCTGGGATGTGATACCACTGTATCTGGTAGACAGAGTGAGGTTTTGGAGGGACCATATGCCGCTGTTTTCTACGTATAAGATGGGGGCAGCAAGTTCCCCTGAAATGTCAGTACCTCTGTACCAGACCACAAGGCATTATATCATAGAAAACATAAATTTCCATGGTTACTGTCATGAGAACCTGAAACTTCACATGTTTACAGAATTTTGATGTGTAAATCCCCTAGAAATTTGTTATTTGTAAAAGAATTGAGAAAATGGGAGAATTGTGTTAAAATGTGTCTTAGGAAGTTAAAAATTCTGTGTGAGAACTGAATTGTACTATTTTTGGATTGCCCTATGATGGGATGTGATGTTAGTAATGTTGGTTCACAATTTGGTTTTGTTATCAAAAAGTTATGTGGGTGGTTTACCTGCAGCAGATTTAAGGTAGCTGTACTGCAAGTATTGTGTAACACCCACCTTTGAGTCCTTTCAGTTAATATAGTTTATTATTAACAAGACGTTATGTTCAGTAGAAAACATCAAGTTGTACCTATAATATTGTTCAGCCATTCTGATGTCACTTTTAATACCTTCTGTCGCTGCTCTTCTCTGATTTGCTTGCAGACTGAGGAAAACTGTGAGAAATATCAGGCAGGTTAGTTGGTCTTTGTGACATCAGACTGCACAGTCATTTCCTTCTGGGCTTTCTTTTTTCCTGATCAATGCATATTAGAACACTGTCTTCCAGTATGTCCTCATTGAATGTTGATGTCATGCTCCTACAAATTGCAAAATGGAGCAAAGCAACATGCAAGGAACATTTCTTTTTTTTTTCCCCCCCCCTCCTGTGAGTATTAATCAGAAGATTGGAGATTTTGGTTGTTTAAGATGCGCCAGCTGCCGGCAAAAACATAATAATGTGAACTGGACAATATTTTCAGCCTCTTCCCCCCCCCCCCCCCCCCACAACCCCTCTCTTTTCTGGGGTGGGGGGAGAGTTAGGGATTGTTTTTTGGTTTAGTTGGGGG
>Ga0123354_10004837_pt1 | contig 19279 bp, 9 predicted proteins | sample TergutLab28metaG_2_FD_97872 | JGI IMG/M metagenome (GOLD analysis project Ga0123354, IMG submission 97872) | Labiotermes labralis P4 segment gut microbial communities from Petit-Saut dam, French Guiana - Lab288 P4 | ecosystem: Host-associated > Arthropoda: Insects > Digestive system > Gut ...
ACGTTTTCGCTACGGTAAAATTCGCGAAAAAGTTTACGTTGCGCCTTTTTGCTGATACCAATACCAAAATCCATCACTTCAAGCGACCATTCTTTTTTCTTACCCTCAAGTGTAATGTATATCTTACTGTCATGATTAGAGTATTTTATGGCGTTGGAAAGGAGATTGTCCACCACTTTCTCCATCATTGATTCATCAACGGCTGTGATATATTCAGACTGGTTGGTTTCGAAAATCAGTTCGATATTATTGCTTTTGGCAAGCGAATCGAACATCCATTTTCGTATGGTAATCAATTTTACTATATCCCTCATATTCAACGTGATTTGCTCTTTCCCGATGTCCGTTTTTTGGAAATCAAGCAATTGCGTAGCTACTCTCGAAAGACGCTGTGCTTGTTCCATAGCAATATGCAGATAATGACGACCGTCGTCAGTCAGATTTCGCTCTTTGTTTAATTCTTCAATAGGCGCTTTGATTAGCGTCAGCGAAGTGCGAACATCGTGGGCAGTATGAGTGAAAAATCGCACTTTTTCCTCAGTATGCCTTTGTCGTAAACGGATGAGATAATAACGCAGAATAAAATAAAAGGTTACGATGATCAGAATGAAAACAAACAGGAAGAACCACCATGTTCTCCAAAACGGAGGAATGACGTGTATCATGATATCACGTTCATCCAAATTGTATGAAAGCGAACTGTCATACAATTTGATTTTCAAATGGAATTTTCCGCTGGGCATATTCGTAAAACTAACCACACGAAGGTTGGAAGGTTGATTCCATTCTTTGTCCAATCCTTCCATTTTCCACGAAAATTTGGCGTTTGCTGTTGCATTGATGGGGATCAGTTCCAGCGTGAGCGTATTTTCGTTGTATTTCAAACTTATATTTTGTAAGCTGTCCAATGGAATATCTAATTTTTCGCGCACCGAACGACCCGAAATGAGAAGATTCTGAAAAAAGATTTTCCCATGAGGCGTCAACTGTCGCATATTGGCTGGATCGAAAAAAACGGCGCCGTTGCTTGTCCCCCAAATTAACTGCCCGTTTTTGAGTTTGCAGTGCGCCTTCATGTTGTATGAAAGATTCGAGAGCGGATAAATGGTGTAGGTCTGCACAGTTTTGTTGCGGGGATCTAACCTGCACAAGCCATTTTCGGTACCCAGCCACAAATACCCTTCGGAATAAACGATGCTGTTTACGTAATTGGATGGCAGCCCCGATTCTGTAGTGAAAAATTCAGTTGATCGCTTTTCCTGATCAAAAAAAATCAATCCATTTCCACTGGTGCATATCCAGATATATCCGTCTAATACCAGCAAATCGCGCAACAAATAACCATCAAGCAAACGAGTAGAGGTAGATGTTTCAACATCCAGCATCACCAAACCGTTGGTACAAGCCAATAATATTTTGTTGGGCGAAAATTCGGCAAAACTGTATACCGGATATGAAGGATAAGCCTGAAACCTGCCTTCTTTAGCATGATACTGTATGATTTCGCCGCGAACACCTCCAATCCAAAGGTCGCCATTGCTGTCTTTAATGATATCGAAAGCGAAATCATCAACCATCGAATCGGTTTCTTTTCTCGAATAGTGCGCCAGTTCTTTTCCAGTGTTTCCGTCGAGGACATATATGCCCGACGAATAGGTTCCTGCCCAGATTCTTCCTTGATGATCTTCGCACAACGATAAAAAAGCCTTCGCCTGTTCCTGTTTGTTGTGATAGAATGTTTTCCACCTGTTTGTTTTCAACTCCCAGCAACTGATTCCATTGTTGGTAGCAAACCAGATATTTCCTCTTCGGTCTTCAATAATTTTGTTTACCTGATTATTGCTTAATGAATTGGGATTATTTATCTGATGAGTGATCTGAATAGCCGGAGATGGCGCCTGATCGAAAAAAGATACTCCTCCGGTGTAGGTACACACCCAAATACGATGGTTACGGTCGCAGTAAATATCGTAAACTCCGTCTCCAAGAAGAGAGGCAGGATCATCCTCATTTTCTCTGAAAATATTCAGTATACGATCGTTGTTTTTGGCAATTTCCCAAATTCCCTGTCCGTCAATTCCGATGAGCATAGTTGAATCGGAGTTTTCCTCAATTGCCAGTATCGGCTGTTTTGGAAAAAACTCGAAATGCGGTGCGGAAAAAGTATGGTTATTGAAATTATACCTGAAGATTCCGTTTGAAAGCGTTCCAATCCATAATGTCTTGGCAGATGAATCGTAAAAGAGGTTTTGAGTTTGAAACTTTATAGGACTTGTATTTTCATAAACAAGCATGTTTTCAAATGTGTTGATATTCAAAAGTCTTATCTCTTTGTCGTTTGTAAAAATCAGATGTTGATCGTCGTACCATATCGCCCGCGAGGCTTCCTCATAAACTCGGGTTAACTCGCCTTTCTGGTATTTATGAAGTCCCACGTCGGATGTGATCCAAAAGGTTTCCTGATCCACAATCAGCATATTGCCGAGATAAAGATATATCGAATTTAACGGTTCTCGCATATCGAAGAGAAGATCAAACCTGTCAGAAATCACGTTGTAGCGAAAAACCTGACCATTGTTGGTATACGCCAAGAGAACAGGTTTTTTATAGACTAACTTTACAGAAATGATGTCGGCAGTTTGGTAAGGAAGTTGATAAATACGGTAATCATCGTCAGTTAATCTCAAGATGCCTGTTTTGGACGAAACCCAAATAAAGCCGTTATCATCGCTGCATACCGATGCGGTTTCGCGTATGTTAATTCCATATATAGCATTGACACTGTTGAACTTCACATCGGAAGCATGTAAATTCAACGTGATCATGACAATATTTGTCAAAAGTAAAAAAACTCTTGCCTTCTTCATGTTTTTTCTTGTTTTTGTAGAATAGAACTCTTTGTATTCTGCAAAAATATTGCAACAAAAATATGAAAAAATGAGTAAATAATACTTCCTTTTTGTCTTTTTTTTTAACTTCAACATCAATTTTTCAGGCAGTCAAAAACTAAAACTTGAATAACTCCGAATAAACGAAGAGAGGCAAACGAAAGCGGAAAATAATACGATACTTATTTTTCGAATAAAAAATTTTGCATTAATAAATAATATTATTATCTTTGCGGTGTTTTAGTATTAAAATTATTTTCAAACTTCTGTAATCTAATTAATTTTCTTTTTATGATTGTATTTTTCAAAAAGAACGGAAAAGCAAGTGTATCAAACGGTTCGATACACGATCCGTGCACGGCTATCAGTCGGCAATGCAGGAAAATGCTACTATCGCTTTTTTGCGCTTTTGTATTCCTTTCGGAATCTTATGCACAAAGAGTAATCACCGGAACAATAACAGATAACCATGACGAAACAATGCCCGGTGTCTCGATTGTCATATCTGGAACCGCCACAGGAACAATTTCGGATTTGGACGGCGCTTATCAAATTACAGCGCCTTCGGAAAATTCGCTTATTGAGTATTCATTTGTGGGCTATAAAAAACAGACCATCATCGTTGGCGACCGCACAATGATCAACGTGGTGATGACAGAAGAATCAACGGAATTGGAAGAAGTCGTTGTCGTGGGTTACGGCGTTCAGAAGCGGATACACACCACAGGTTCGGTATCGCAGGTTACCGCAAAGGAATTGATGAAAGCGCCAATGCAAAACGTATCGAATTTGCTGACCGGAAAACTGTCGGGGGTTACCAGTATTCAAACTTCAGGTAAACCCGGCGAGGACGGCACAACATTATATGTACGCGGGCAGAACTCCTACGCGGGTGGCATCAGTCCTTTAGTCATTGTAGATGGCGTGCCGCGAACAATGGATTACCTCAATCCAAACGATATTGAATCCATATCGGTTCTGAAAGACGCTTCGGCATCTATTTACGGAGTACAGGGCGCAAATGGCGTCATCCTGATTACAACAAAGTCCGGAGCCGAAGGCGCCGCCAAAATTTCGTACGACGGATCGTATACATTCACACAAAATACAGCGATGCCCAAATTTATGAATGCTTCCGATTATTTGTACTGGCACAACAAAGCATCCGATATGGACGGAATTACTCCTATCTGGACGGCGGATATTCAAACCAAAGTGATGAATAACGATCCAGAATCTGTTTGGGGACAAACTGACTGGCTCGCAAAAGTTTTCAGAACCGGCGTAACCCAACAACACAATATTTCGGCTATCGGCGGTTCGGAAAAAGTAAGATATTATACCAGTATCGGATATATGGATCAGGAAGGAACGTTGATCAACACCGGTTTAAAACGGTATAATGTGCGAACCAATCTGGATATTCAGATTGCCAAGAATTTAAAATTCATTACCAGCCTGGCGGGATACCGTACCGACAGAAGTTGGCCCGGTACTTCCATTGGCGACAAAACTCCGTTTAATCCTGTTAGTCAGGCTCAATCATCTCTACCTATCTTAAAATCCGAGTTTCAGGGGTATCCTACAGCATGGGTGCTTGGCACAAACACAGCGGTAAACGGTTACGCCGCTTTAACTGAATCGGGATATAAAAATCAGACGCGCTATAATCTCGATTCCAATTTTCAAATGGAATACGATTTCTCCGGATTGACGGACATGCTTAAAGGACTGAAAGTAAATGTCTTTGCATCTTATAATTACGGACAAACCACCGACTCCGACTACGACCGTTATTATGAATTGTATACAGTAAACAATGAATTGGATGAAAGGGTGATGGGAGCCAGCGGTTACTCGCCTGGTAATGTCTATTCGAAATCGTCGTCGTGGGGCGACAACTGGATGTTTCGTCCGCAAATTTCGTATTCCCGCGAGTTTTTCAACAAACATGCTGTTCATGCGATCTTTCTTTTGGAAAAGAGAAAATCATTCAGCAGCACCATGACCGGAACTAAAAGAGAATATTATAGCGACGATCCCGTTGATATTTCGTTGGGTAACGAGTGGACGACGGGTGATCCGGTAACAGGCTCACACGGTTTTTCGGGACAGAAATCATACGTAGGACGTTTCAATTATGTCTACGCCAATAAATATTTAGTGGAATTTCTCTTCCGAACCGACTGGTCGGTGAAATTTGCTCCCGATAACCGAAAAGGATTTTTCCCTTCGGCGTCAGCAGGATGGGTGATTTCGCAGGAAGATTTTTTTGCCAGCATGTTCCCAATGGTTGATTTATTGAAAATTCGCGCCAGTTACGGACAAGCGGGTAAAGACAACGTAGATGATTTTCTGTACAATTCTTTATTCAACATAGCCCCGAATAGTATGGCGCTCGGTGGCAGGTCTATATCGCAATTTTATTCAGTTAACGCATACGTCGTACGCAACCTGACCTGGTCAACCACGCACAGCTTCAATCTGGGTGTAGACCTGAATATGTGGAAAGGAAAATTAGCTGTGGAATTAGACCTCTTTTATCAAATCACTGCCAATATTTTGGAAAGACTTGAATCTAACTTTCCTCCCTCTCTGGCAGGATATTTTCCAACTTTTGAAAATTCGGGAAAGATGGCGAATAGGGGTTTTGAAATCACCGTGAAACACAATAACCGTATCAATCAGGACTGGTCGTATCAAGTGAGAGGGACTTTCGCATTTGCACGTAACAAGGTATTGCGTCGTGCCATGACCGATAATCATCCGAATTACCAGCCTGAAGTTGGTGGACCTTTGGGAGTAAGGTATGGTTTCAAAGCCTTGGGTTTGTTCCAATCATGGGAGGAAATAGAACAATATCCGGTAGCGCCGTCGGGATTTCTTCGACCGGGAGATATCAAATATTTAGATTATGATGGCAATGGCGAAATAGATAAAGGAAAATTAACCGCAACTGCCCCGCCAAATAAGGACTATGTTAGAATCGGTTATGGCGCTCTTCCTGAAATATCTTTTAATTTTAATATAGATTTATCGTACAAGAACTTCTATTTAACCATGTTGTGGCAAGGCGTTACGCACACCGACTGGGAATTGTCGGGCTGGTGGGACGACAGAAAATATCCCGCAGCAACGCCATACACGTCGTGGGGAGGCGGAAATGCACCCAAATATTTAATTGAAGACGCATGGACACCCGAAAACCCGAACGCCAGATGGCCGCGTTTGAGTACGATATCCAACGGAAACAACGCATGGCAGTCGTCATGGTGGATCATTAACGGCGAATATTTGCGCTTGAAAAATTTGAATATCGGGTATACCCTTCCTGCAAATATATTACAGAAAACGCCGATTAGCCGGATCAATATCTATTTGGCAGGTACTAACGTGATCACATTCTCACATTTCCCATATTTAGACCCCGAAAGTCCGTCGGTGAGCAGCGGTTATTATCCGCAACAAAAAACATACAGTATCGGCGCCAATATAACATTTTAAAACAAGGAGGAAAAAATCATGAAAATAAAAATCACATTAATCATCAGTATCATCAGTTTGAGTTGGGTGATGCTTTCCTGCGAAGACGTGCTGGATTTGAACGCTACCAAATCATTATCCGATCTGGCGATTTGGAGCACCGAATCGGCGGCTGAAGCATACGTTACCGCCTCATATAAAACCTTTACAGACGTTTCGCAGGTTTTTAACTGTCGTGCTCAATACTACGACAGTTATACCGATTTGATGAAATCAACAGACTGGCAAACGTATGCTCCATACAACAGAGCGTTGATGGAGCCTAATTATTTCTCGAGAGGAAGCGCCGGTTCGTTTGATTGCTGGGGAGATGTTTACGTACGTATTCGTCGCGCCAATGTTTTGTTGGACGAAATGAACCGTTACGCTGTCAGCCGGTATGGCGAAGACTGGTGCAATATACGACGCGCCGAGGTTCGTCTTTGCCGCGCTTTTGCTTATTTTCGCCTGATCCGCATTTATGGAGGAGTGATCATTCGTACTGAAAATTCAGGCGTTGGCGGAGGTTTGGACGATGGCGCCAATAAAGCAAACATTAACAGAGCGCGTGCTTCGGAAGCCGATAGTTGGCAATTTGTACTCGATGAACTGAAATGGGCGGCTGAAAATTTGCCCGATTCGTGGCTTCCGCGATGGGAAGGTCGCGCCACCAAAAAAACGGCTTATGGTTTCATTTCGCGTGTGGCGTTATATGCCAAAAAATGGGATATTGCAGCTGAAGCGGCTGAAAAAGTGAAAGAATTGGGTGGAGGTCTGGCGCCTGATTATGCCAAGATTTTTAAGGTGCAACCGGATGGCAGTATGGATAAAGATGTTGCGAAAGAAGTTTTGTTTGTGTTGTATGGTTTACCGAAAAGCGTAACGCACACTTACGACAGAAATAACCGTCCTTTTGGCGATGCTGTCGTTTACAGTTCGAATGTGAACGCCGAACACGTACCCACAGCCGAACTGGCTGACCTGTATGAGTTCAAAGATGGTACGCCTTTCGACTGGAACAACTGGTCGCTGAATCATGCAGATCCGTTTACTGACAGAGAACCGCGTTTTCAAGCAACGATGATGTACCATGGCAGTAGATGGGAAAGTCGTGAAATTCAGACATACTCAGGGGGTAGCGACGCTTTTCAGGAATTCTCGAAAGCAAGCAGTCCAAACGGACATACCTGCACGGGTTATTACCTGCGTAAATATTTGCAGGAAGGTCATTCCAGTTTCATAACCGACCAAAGTTTTCAATATGACGCCGTGCTTCGTTATGCCGAAGTATTGCTCAATAAAGCGGAGGCTTATGCAGAACAGGATTTCCTTCAAAATCGCGAAAAGGCATTAGTAGCATTGAACGAAGTACGCGCCAGAGTAAATCTCCCCGGAAGAACCGCGACAGATGCTCCTGATAAAGAATCGTTTATGAGATTACTAAAGAGAGAACGCTGTGTGGAATTAGCCGGAGAAGGATTCCGTTATTGGGATTTGCGCCGATGGCGGGATGCAGTCGCAGTCATTCACGGACAAAATGTACACGGAGTTACTGTTACGAAAAATACTGATAATACGTACACCTACAATAGAGTAGAATGCGACGGAGGTTCACCGCGTTACTTCTATGAAAGATACTATTATTTTTCGATACCCGGAAGCGAAGTATCGAACAACAATTTATGTGAAGATAATGATGGTTGGTAAAAAATTTAAGAATATGAAGATGAAAATATTCACTAAAACAGGCGTTTTTTTGTGCGTGGCTTTTTCCTTGCTATTGTCGGATTGCACCAAAGCCGATAAAGAGTTTGTACATGATTCAAACACGATTACTAGTTTAAGATGTCGTGCAGTAGATGATATGACGCCCTACCATGTTGGTAGAACTTATGACGGTGTGATTCGCGAATACGACAAAAATGAAAATCTTGTACCAGGTACATTTGAACAAAAGGATGTGGAAGGAGGATACGGTACCGTTGACTTCCTGATAGATAAACGTTATGAAAACGAAATAGATTTGCATAAAGTATACCTGTACGCAATTTTAAGTTGGGATCAATCCATCACGCCCTCATTGTCAGGAACACACGACATTACGGGCGATGGAATTGTCATTACCGTCAGGTCGGGCGTGGGTACGCTACGCAAATATCGTATCAGAGGTTATTTTGAATAAAAAATCACAAATTGAATTGACAATGAAAAATATAAGAATGAAATTGTGGTCCGGGTTTTTCGTGATATGCGTCGCTTTGATGGCATCCTGCAACAACGAAACATTATGCGACGAAGCGGATATAATCCTTTCCTTTAAGGTTTACAGACTTAACGGGACGAACCGCGTTTATTACAACGGCGTCATAGGTGATGACCATACCGTTACGATTAAACTTTCGCCTCAAGTCAATGCCGAAGATGTTTTGAATAATGTCTATCCTGTTTTTTATCTTTCGAAAGGAGCAACGGTAACACCCGATGCAAGTCTGCCGCAAAACTTCGCGCAGGCAGGTGGCGTGCAATATACCGTTACATCGGAAAACGGGAAGAGGAAAAACGTATACACTGTAACCAACGGACGCGCCGACCCTATACCCTATGGCGAAGGATTTGGATTTACCGAAAAAGGACAATCAAAAACTTTCCCGGAATTAGGTTATCCGGGCGTAGTAGGAGGTGAAAACTGGACCCTGCCCTCCATACAATATGGAGATTTGCTGGTGTATCACGCATATTGCGGCGATCAGATCGTACTGATTTCCCGCGAATATATTGATACGGATCCGACTTCGCCTCATTGTGTGAAAGTGATCAATAAAACAACGCTCGAACCGTCGGGTAATCTCAATCTGGGTGGTATTACCCTCGCCAACATGAAAATGATTACCTCCGATTACAAGGGACATTGCGTTGCTGCAGTAACCAGCGGCTCTGAAACAGAATTTTTCTACTGGACAACACCATCTGCGGCTCCTGTATCTGTTGGAAAGATTGGCATCAACATGGCTCCCGCGCCAGCGAATGCTCAAGGATGTAACAACTTTCAGGTTGCCGGCGATATTACCGGAAATGCGTGGATCACCGCTCGTGCGCCTTCTACTGCCAGAGGAGAGCATTATCGGGTAAAAGTAACCGGAGGTCGTTTGGCTGTCAATTATTCCATCGTCGAATCCGGACATTCGAGCAGTGATAATTCATGGTTTCAAATGATTTCCCCACTCGACGACTCCGACAATCCAAGTTATGTGGTGGGCGATACAGAAGGTCCAACAGCCTCCACAGTGCCTATAAATACCAACAAATGTTATATCAATTCTTCGATAGGCGCCCAAGTTTTTATCATGCCGGAACTTTGGAGCACTACATTAGGGCTATCGGCTGGCGTTGGTTCGTGGTATGTGGGTACCGGAATGGCAACTAATCGCCAGGGTGGTCGCTCGCCTGTGGTATCGGCATTACCCATCAATGGAAAAACATATATTACTGTGGCGTTAGGTTCAAACTTTTACCATGCCGCAGCTGTTTTAAACGATAACCTCCAAACGCTGGCAAACAATAACAGAATACTTGATATCACTTCGGCAACTATCAGCCGTGGATGGAGCTATGGCGCCTGGGTAGACTGGTATTATGACGATGAACTGAAAGAAGCCTATTTGGCTGTATGGTTTGGCAGAGTTGGTCTTCAAACCTTTAAACTGACTTGTTTTCTTTAATTGTTGATCATCACTTGTAAAACATTTTTTTATTATGCAAAAATTTAATTTCACCAAGTTTCTGAGAACTTTACAGTCTATCCTGATTTGTGTGTTGATGGTATCTTTTTTCACGACATGTAAGGAAAAGGTAGAAACGCAGAAAAGCAACGAAAAAGTCATGAGCAATGTGAAAATTATCGACTCCGCTAATATGGAATTTCCGGCTGAATTGTGGAGCGATAACAAAACATTCAGGTTTATTCTTCCTGTTGTGTACGATTATTCCAAACTCGAAAAGGCAAAAATCATCTTCTCGCTTTCCGAAAAAGCAACGGCAAACCCTGCATCGGGCGATGTGGTAAACCTCAAACAGCCTGTGAAAGTTACTGTAACCGCCGAAGATATCTCAACTTTAGACTATTACATCCAAATGTTAGAAAGTCCTTCGAATGAAACGGATTTTCAGTCTTTTACTATTTCTGTGGATGGCAACGATTTTTTGTGCAAAACGGACTTTGCAACGGCGACAGTCTCCTGCGAATTGCCGATTTCGTTGTGGAATTTACGCAACGAAGCCATTGCAACCTTTATTTTACCTATTGGCGCTACTTCAAACCTCGTTAGCCCCGTTGCATTGGATTTAACGAAGGAGGTAAAGATTGTGGTTACCGCACAGGATGGCGTTACCAAAACTACATGGACGGTAATTTGTAACACTACCGGTTTTAATCATGCAGAAAAAGGAATAAGTAAAACTTTTGTTGAACTGGGTTATCCGGGAGAATATATAAATTTTTCCGGCGCCATACCTTCCATCGAATACGGCGACCTTTGCATGTATCACGCATATTGTGACGATTATATCGTGCTTCTTTCGCGGATATATATAGATTTGAAGTCCGGCGATTTTAACGATGCCGCTGAAGAAGGTTATCCTCAATTTCCTGATTATATGGATGAAACATTTATTGCATCAACGAAAGCAACCAATAGCATTAAAGTGGTGAACAAAAACACATTGGCAGATGCAGGCGTTTTAAATACAGGTTCTATTTCGCTTGCAAATTTGAAAATGATTACCTCCGACTATAAAGGACGATGTGTTGCGGCGGTTGTCAATGACGATGAAACGGAATTTTTCTACTGGACAACACCAACGACGGCTCCTGTTTCAGTAGGGAAAATCGCTGTGAATATGGCTTCCACTACCGATGGCTCTGCCAACTTTCAGGTTGCAGGGGATATTACCGGAAATGCGTGGATTACGGCATTAGCGCCGCGCAATGCGGATGGTGAACATTATCGCGTAAAAGTAACCGGTGGAAATCTGTCTGGAACTCATGCCATCATCAAAACCGGCTATGCAAGTAATGATTGCAATCTATTTCAAATGATTTCCCCTTTAGACGCCTCCGACACGCCAGGTTTTGTAGTAGGCGATGTAGAAGGAACGTCAGGTGGGGCTGGAACTGTTAAAGGATATATTAATAATTGGGCTGGAGGTACTACTTCCACGATGCCGCCTTTCTTTCAGGGCAATAGCGGTTTTCCGGGCTGGCCCGAAGACGGTTGGGTATCACAAGGTCAGTCGCTTTCCCGCGGAGGTGGACGTCGTCCGGTAGTTTCGGCTTTGCCCATAAACGGAAAAACATACGTGGCAATGGCAAACGGTTCTAACTGGTGGCCTTCAGCGGCAGTATTGGATGACGACCTCCAAACATGGGTGAATGATGATTTGACTTCTTGTTTTTCATTGAATACCGGATGGAGTTATGGCTCATGGGTGGATTGGTATTATGATGAAGTCAAAAAAGAAGCCTATCTGGCTGTTTGGCATGACAGGTATGGTTTAATCACATTCAAAATGGCTTTCATCGAATAATCTATTGTTATCTCTTAATTTTTAATTCGTAATTTTTAATTGAATGATCAGGTACATATTAATCATTTTGGGTACATTCTTTTCGTTCTCTTGTAACAGTTCCAAACCGGATGATCCGCCCGAACCACCGGTAATTCCGCCTCCATCTACTGAAATTGGCGAGAAATCCATACAGTTATGGGTGGATGCACATGCCAATTTCTCACGTTTTGCTACCAAAGAGATTATCACACAATATTTGCAAACCATGAAGAAAACGGGATTCAACGAGGCTTATGTAGATGTGAAACCCGGTATTGGATATGCTTTATACAATAGCGACATTTTGCCAAAATTAACCAAATGGGGCAATGAAACAGTCAATCGTGACTGGGATTACCTGCAATTTTGGATTGATGAAGGCAAAAAGTATGACATTAAAATCATCGCAAGTATTTCTGCGCTGGGCTTTGGCTCTTCAACACTAAAGGAAGGATTTGTGTATGATAGCCAAAATTGGGACGGAAAAACTCAAATGGCGATGGTGAACAACAATCCCGACAATATCGAAGATAGTCGTAATCGGAGCGGAATAGACGCAGCGTTTCTGAATCCGGTATTTCCAGAAGTGCAATCGTTAGTTATTTCCATCGCAGGAGAAATCGTTGCCAAATACCCGGGTCTGAAAGGTTTTTGCTTGGATTATTGCCGTTGGTACAACAACGGCGACGGAAGATATTACGGATTTGAAGACGCTACCATTGCAGCATTTGAAACTTGGAGCGGTCTGAAAGTTAACAGTAAAAATGACATCATTACCGCATCCGGAGGTATGGGGAGGCTTTTCCCTCAGTGGACAGAATTTCGTACGATGACCATCACTAATTTAATCACCAATATCCGCTCCAGAATCAAGTCTATCAATAAGGACATTGAATTTCACCTGTGGGCGTCAGCGGATTGGGGCTCCCGTTACGGCGTTTCGCAAAACTGGGCAAGCAAAAAATACTCTCCTACAGGTGGTCATTATACCAGCACCTACAAAAATACCGGCTTTGCCGACCAGTTGGATGTATTTTCGCTGGGCGCTTATGCCGATGCTGTCTGGAAATCGGAAGCGCCTGCAAATAGCGTCTGGTCGGTAGAAAATTTTGTAACCACTTATGCTAATTACATCATGGATGATTGTAAAGTGTGCGGCTCTTTCAATTTGACTTCGTATAAAAATTCGTCTGTTTCCGACGCAATTTACCTCTGTTTGAAAAATACAGATGGAGTAATGGTGTTTGAATTGTCGCACGTCATCAAAAACAATCATTGGACGGCAATTGAGGACGGTATAAAACGTGTGATGAAATGAATAAAAGTAACCGTTTTGTTATTATGGGAGCTTTCACTCATAAGGGTTTGAAATGCATACAATTCTTCATTATTGCGTTACTTTTTTCGAGCATTGCAAAATCACAAACCGTTTATCATGATGCTTCTTCGTTTCCTCTTTTGGGAAAAATTTCGGATGCAACGGAAACCCGTTACGAACGATTACCTGCACGCCTGAAAGGCGTATCGCGTGAGGCGGTCTGGTATTTAGGTAAAAATACCGCTGGTCTTGCTATTCGGTTTTGTTCCGATTCACGCCAGATTTCCGTCAAATGGGAAACACTCAACGATTTTAGTATGAACCACATGGCGTTAACGGGAATCAAAGGATTGGATTTATACTGTTTCGAAAACGGCGCCTGGACCTACGTCAATACAGCCCGCCCAACTGCAAAAAAGAGCGAAGCAACCGTCATCTCGAATATGGAAAAGCAAGAACGGGAATGGATGCTTTACCTTCCGCTGTATGATGGTATTGTATCTATCGAGATCGGTATCGAATCTTCGGCGTCCATCGTGCAACCAAAACTTGCTCTTCCGGTTCGCGATAAACCAATAGTCGCTTACGGAACCAGCATTTTGCAGGGAGGATGCGCTTCCCGTCCCGGCATGGCGCATACCAATATCCTCTCGCGAATGTTGAATCGCGAAATCATCAATCTGGGATTCAGCGGAAACGGACAGTTGGATTACGAAATTGCCGAATTGATGGCGGAATGTGACGCTTCGCTGTATATTCTTGATTTTTTGCCCAATGTAAGCGTTGAACAAATTCACGAAAAAACCGAAAAATTTTTTCGTATTCTTCGCAACAAGCGACCAGATACGCCGGTCATTTTTATTGAAGAGCCTATTTTTCCTACTACCAAATTTGATCTGAACATGCTCAGCAAAGTTCATGAATTAAACATGGCTTTGCATGAGGTCTTCGATAGTTTGAAAGCAAAAGGAGAATCCCGCATTACTTTGATACCTTCTGCCGGAATGATTGGAACAGATGGTGAAGCAACAGTAGATGGCATTCATTTTACCGATTTGGGATTTATGCGTTATGCTGAATATTTGTATCCCTTAATTATTTATTTCTATTAATAAATTTTGAATTAATATAACAATAATATTATGAAAGAGTTAATTTCATATAAAGACCTGTACCGAAAGGAGTTATTGGAAAATATTATTCCTTTCTGGGAAAATAATTCGCGCGATGATATTTTCGGCGGGTATTATACTTGTCTTGATCGTAAAGGAAAAGTTTTCGACACAGATAAGTTTATCTGGTTACAAGGACGACAACTTTGGTTTTTTTCAATGATTTACAATCAGATAGAAAAACGTCAGACATGGTTGGGCATGGCTATGCTGGGCGCTGATTTTTTAGAAAAATTTGGGATGGACGCCGATGGTAACTGGTACTTTTCGCTCACCCGTGAAGGACAACCTTTGGTACAACCCTATAATATTTTTTCGGATTGCTTTGCTTGCATGGGATTTGCCGAACTGTACAAAGCAACGGGCAATACACTTTATCAGGAAATCGCTTTACGAACATTCCGAAATATTCAGACACGTTCGGAAAATCCAAAAGGGATGTACAACAAACTTTATCCCACGACCCGCCCGATGAAAAGTTTTTCGTTGCCCATGATTTTATGCAATCTGTCGTTGATTCTGGAAGAAGTCATCGGCAGCGACGAAGTGGACAAAGCTGTAAAGCCGATTGTCAACGAAGTGTTAGACGTGTTTTATCAGAAAGATTCGGGCTTGATTTTGGAAAATGTGTCTCCCAATGGAAAATTTGTTGATTGTTTTGAAGGTAGAACCGTCAATCCGGGACACGTGAACGAAGCGATGTGGTTCATGATGGATATCGCCGAACGGTACGATGACCGCAAACTGATGAAAAAAGCCTGCGATATTCTTTTGTATTCTATCGAATACGGCTGGGACGATCAGTACGGAGGTATCTTCTATTTCAGGGACGTTAAGGGTTATCCGCCCCAACAGTTGGAATGGGATCAAAAACTTTGGTGGGTACATATCGAAACGCTGATTGCATTGGTCAAAGGTTACAGACTAACCGGCGACATCCGTTGTAAGGACTGGTTTCTGAAAATCCACGATTACACATGGTCGCATTTTCGCGACAGCGAATATCCCGAATGGTACGGTTATCTCAATCGTCAAGGTGAACCATTATTAACGCTCAAAGGTGGAAAATGGAAAGGCTGTTTCCACATACCAAGAGGTTTATTTCAGATTTGGAAAACTTTGGAAAAATTTTGAGTATGTTTATTAATTTTTTAATAAAAATGATTGTTATTAAAAATAATTATTATTATCTTTGCCGTTAATTTTAAATATCAGTTTCTAATCAGTTGACAATTTTAAAACTCGTAATTATATGATCAAAAATCTATCTTTTTTATTTCGATGTTTTTCATTGGTGATATTGTTTGTATTTATTCAATTGGACGTCCACGCACAGCGAGTGAGAGTAACTGGCACAGTAACAGATATGCTTACCGGAGAAACGATACCCGGAGCCAACGTTTTGGTACAGGGATCCACCAGAGGAGTAACTACGGATTTGGATGGTTCATTCAGTATTGATGTGGAACCCGGCAGCAAACTGATATTTTCTTTTTTAGGTTATGATGAGCAAACCGTTGAAGTTGGCGCACAAAGAGTGATTGACGTTTCTTTAAAGGAGAAGGGTAACATTTTGGATGAAATCACCATTGTAGGTTTTGGCTCACAACGCAAGGTGAGCGTTATTGGCGCTATTTCATCAGTATCCATCAGCGATTTGCGGATGCCGGTGGGTAAGGTGAGCACCAGTTTGGCGGGACGTATGGCTGGCGTGGTTTCGCTGCAACGTTCAGGCGAGCCGGGCGCGGGAGCCGATTTCTGGATCCGCGGCGTCAATACATTCGGCGCTGGCAACAGACCATTGGTTCTGGTGGATGGCGTGGAACGGTCGTTGGATTTAGTGGATACCGAAGATATCGAGACTTTTTCAATATTGAAAGATGCAACGGCTACCGCTGTGTATGGAGTTCGCGGAGCCAACGGCGTGGTACTGATCACTACGCGACGCGGAAAGGAAAGTAAACCGATGGTGTCGGCAAGAGTAGAATCAGGTATTCTAGCGCCTACAAAAATGCCGGATATGGCAAAAGCAGAAGATTTTATGAAATTGCTCAATGATGTATATCGCGAAGTGAATGATGTTGACTTTTATTCACCTGAACTGATGGCAAAACATATCAATAAAGAGGATCCCGACCTGTTTCCTAATGTGGATTGGATGAAAGTAATTTATAAAGATTATACCAGCAGCAGTCGTGTGAACCTGAACGTAACCGGTGGCAGCGAGTCGCTGAAATATTACGTGGCAGGTTCGTATTATACCGAAAACGGTATTTTCAACACCGACACAAAGGATTTTAACCCCGAAATGAAATGGACCAAATACAGTTTCCGTTCGAATGTGGACATCAACCTGACCAAATCCACTTTAATCACGCTGAATTTGTCCACCCAGTACGACGTTAAAAATCGTCCCAGAGGTTCTGGCGATTTGTTTGCCTATACTTATGTAACCAATCCTGTGATCGTTCCGCCGGTTTATTCCGACGGAACTATTGCCCGCGCTATGGCTGCCGGCACCAATCCCTACAATACGCTGAACAAAACAGGATATGTACAGGAGTTCAACAACAATTCGCAATCGCTGGTTGGTATTACCCAGGATTTTTCGGATATCATCACGCCGGGATTACGAGCCAACGCTAAATTTTCGTGGGATGTGGTCAATTATTCATCGGTAACCCGCACGCTTGATCCCACAACCTATTATGCAGTGGGACGCGACGAGGAAGGAAATTTGATATTTCACCAAAATTCTGTTGGAAGCGCTGATTTTCTTGGATTTTCAAGATCTTCCAGTGGTAGCAGAGCCTTGTATTTTGAAGCATCGCTCACTTACGAAAGGTTATTCAACGATGTGCATCGAGTTGGCGGATTGTTTCTTTTCAACACACGCGAACGAACAGAAAATAACCCCGACAGTCATATCGCATCCGTTCCCGCAAGAACGCTTGGAATTGCAGGAAGGGCGACTTATTCATATAAAGACAGGTATTTTATTGAAGGAAATTTCGGTTACAACGGCTCCGAAAACTTTGCTCCCGGATACATGTTCGGCATTTTCCCATCCGTAGCCTTAGGATACTTAATCAGCGAAGAAGACTTCTTTGAACCGTTAAAAAATGTGGTTTCCATGTTAAAATTGAAGGGTTCTCATGGCAAAATAGGCAATGATAGAATCAACGATGGTGCAAGACGTTTTGCGTTCAACAGCGAAATGAATACCGCAGCAAGCGGATATACCTTCGGTTTATCGGGCGAGAATGGCATCGGTGGTATTGCTACCGGTTATCCCGGAAATCCTTATGTGTCGTGGGAAGAATCTGTGAAATCCAATGTTGGTTTTGAAATCGAACTGTACAAGAAGTTGAAAATCCAAACCGACCTTTTTCAGGAAAAACGCAACAACATTTTTGTTACCCGTGGAAGCGTTCCATCGGTGGTGGGCATCAACATCAACCCTCAGGTAAACCTTGGTCGTATGGAAAGTAAAGGTATTGACATGACGCTGGAATATGCACAATCGTTCGGTAAAGACTTTTTCCTGTCTGCTCGTGGAACCATGACTTGGTATCGTAACCGGAAATTGTACGACGATATTCCCAAGCAGGAATTGGATTACCTCAATGAAGTAGGACGTCCGCTGTATCAGCAAATGGGACTTATTGCGCTGGGTTATTTTGAATCCATCGAAGATATTGAGAACAGTACGGTACAGAGATACGGCGACGTTCGTCCGGGCGACGTCAAATTCAAGGATGTCAATGGCGACGGCGTGATTAACGATCTCGATCGGGTTGCTATCGGGCGAACTCATGTGCCTGAATTGAATTACGGATTCGGCGCCAGCAGTATGTACAAACAATTCGATTTCTCATTCTTCTTTTCGGGCGTGGGATTGGTTACCGGCTTTCTGGACGGTTCGCCCATCAATGGTTTTGAGCAGAATATTGCCATGGCGGGCGTATATACCGATGTCGCCCGAAACCGCTGGACAGAGGAAAACCCAAACCCCAACGCCAAATATCCCCGCCTGGCGCTGGCGGTTAGTCAAAACAACAAGCAATTAGGCACCCACAAACAACGAAACATGAGTTTCATGCGTCTGAAAAATCTTGAAATGGGGTACACCTTGCCCAAAGACCTGTCCAACCGCTTACATTTAAACGCTTGCCGGTTTTATCTGCAAGGCTACAACTTGCTTACTTTTACGCCGTTCAACCTTTGGGATCCTGAAATTAACAACTCGCAGGGAGCGGTTTATCCGAATATGCGGACGATCAATCTGGGTATTAATATTAATTTTTAACACGTAAATCTATGAAATTCTATATCATCATTCAAAATTCAAAATTCAAAATTCAAAGATTGTTTTGCATTTTGTTGACAACGTTTTCATTCTTATCCTGCGAAAACTATCTATCCCCAAATTTGGACAAACAGTTGACCCTCGAAGAAACATTCAGCAAAAAGAACAGTGTTGAACGATATCTGGCGCATGTCTATTCATTTCTTCCCAAGGACTACCATGCAGTAGGAACGTGGGGATGGGACTGGAGCCGTGTAACAAGCGCTGTTTCACGCTCCGATGAATCGTATTTCTCATGGGTTTCGGGTATGCCCTATCTGGCTTACAATAGCGGCGCATGGAATCCCACAACCTCCGATTTTCACACTTGGAAGTGGTATTATCAGGGCATCAATCAGGCAACAGTGTTCATCAACAATGTAGGTTATTGCAAGGAACTCACGTTGAATGAATTGGAAACTTATAC
>Ga0123354_10004838_pt1 | contig 19279 bp, 4 predicted proteins | sample TergutLab28metaG_2_FD_97872 | JGI IMG/M metagenome (GOLD analysis project Ga0123354, IMG submission 97872) | Labiotermes labralis P4 segment gut microbial communities from Petit-Saut dam, French Guiana - Lab288 P4 | ecosystem: Host-associated > Arthropoda: Insects > Digestive system > Gut ...
CACTGATTTCATGATCACCGGTACCGGGGCTCAGGCGTCCACCGGCATCTGGCCCGAGTCTTTGAATAACCCTTCGCTGCCTGACAAGTGTGGTCTCAATGTCGCCCTGGTCATGGACCTGTCGTACTCGGTTCAGGAGGCTTCGGCGCTGCCCCAGTTGAAGGCGGCGGCGAAGGGCCTGACCCAGTCCCTGGTGGGCACGGCTTCACAAGTGGGGTTGTACACCTTCGGCATCTCGGCCCCGGCGATGGGGACGGCCAACCAGAACCGGCCTCTGACCCCGGTGTCCACGCAGGCGGGCGCCGACACGGTCAATGGTTGGATCGACGGAATGTCCATCACCACGCCTGAGTCCACGAACTGGGACCGCGGCCTGTATCAGGTCGCGCAGCAGCAGAACGCCCTGAGGGCCGATGAGAAGATGTATGACCTTGTCATCGTGATCACTGACGGTAACCCGACCCGTTACGGGATTCCGGGAACCACCGCCGTTCCCTCCGACGGCATCCAGACCAGGTACGCCGAAATGGAGCAGGCCATCTTCTCCGCCAACGCTATCAAGGCGCGTGGGACGAGGATCGTCGCGGTGGGTGTTGGCGACGGTGTGACAGGCTCGGGGTACAACCTGGCGGCGGTCTCCGGCCCGGTTGCCAACAGCGATTACTACGCGGTCGGCTGGGAGCAGGCAGCGGAAACTCTGCAGCAACTGGCTCTGAAAGGCTGCGCCGCTGAGACTACCGGTTCCCTGACTGTGATCAAGCAGCTTGTCCCCGAAGGCGTCACCGACCTCACCCAGGGCCAACCGCTGGGCGGATGGACGATGGACGCTTCGTCTCCCGATGCCTTGTTGGACGGGCAGTCCAGTACGTCGGGTGTCACATCCGTGGGCACAGGCGCAGTTAGCTTCAATGTCGATTTCGCTGACGCGCCGTCGGCTGATGTGTCGATCGACGAGAATGTGGCCGGGCAGTCACCACCGTACAACAACTATGTCCACTTACGTTATCCCGATGCCGCGAACCCCGCTGATCCGGCCAACGCCAATGCCCAGTGCACCCTTCTGACTGCCGATGGCACACAACCATTGGCTGTTACCGATGGAGCTGGTGACGCATTCTCAGTGACGATGGCGCCGGGAGACATTGTCTCCTGCGTGATCTACAACCAGATTTACACCGGCCCGAATATGACCGTGCAGGTCGACAAATCGTGGAACATCGACGGACAGACCTACGCCCAGGGCACCCAGCCCCCGGAGTTCTCCGCGACGTACTCCTTCCAGGATGTCACCGACCCGGCGAACCCGGTGAACTATCCGAACCTGGCCTGGGGGACCACCTACCCCAACCTGACCACTGGCACGGCCGGGATCGTCACTGAAAACGTGTCTTTGCCCGATGGATGCTATTGGGTGAGCGATGTCAACGGTCGCAATCCGTCGAGTCCGGGCGGGCCCGACGCGGACATGATGGGTGTGCAGATGCAACCGGTTAATCCCGCAACCGGTGCCGCCATCGCGGGCGACGGGCCGTACAACCTGGCCGCGCCGACGCAGAACTCCGACGGGTCGTACACGGCGACCAGCTACCAGGTGACCATCGACCAGGGCGGCCAGGGTACTGTCGGCGCCAACCGTTGGAAGGTGACCAACACTGTGACCTGCCATCCGATGATGGTTCTCGCCAAGATCGTCAACAATTCGCCCGACCTGCAACTGCCTGCGGCCAGCCCCTTCGACTGGTCGATGACAGCGACGAATGAGGCCACGGGCGATGTCAGTTCACCACCATGGTACGAATACCCCTCCTGTGACCAGGCGCCTCCGGGCGAGCCGTGCTACGCGCGGGGCGACTACGCGATCGCGCAGCCGTTCCCCGTCGACGCTGGCACGTCCTATATCCTCAACGAGTCGTCGACCGCTGCCGGTTCCGGGGCCTATGTCCAGGACACCATCGGCGCGTCGGACGAAGTCCTCGGGAATACCAGCGGGTCGTGGTTGTGCTGGGGCTTGGACCCGAACACGGGAGCCTACCTCGGCCAGATCGGTCCAGCCGGTACGTCGGGACAAGTGACCATTCCTTATGGCGTGCCCTATGTCGAGTGCGCGGCGGTCAACTCGACGGCTGAATTCAGCGCCACCAAGCAGGTCGTTGGCGGGTCGGCCACGGCAGCCGATTGGTCGTACAGCCTGACTCCCACCGGGACGGTCGCCGCCGGTGCGCCGTCGATTTCGGATGCGGCCTGGGGCCAGCCCGAGCGGATTCGCCCTGGTCAGCAGTACACCGTCAATGAGAGCAGTGGTCCGTCGAACTATGCGCTGACCGATCTGAAGTGCACCTGGGATTCCCCCAGTGCCGATGGCAGCGATGTGGACCATCATGTCAACGAGTCCATCATCAACAATCCTGTGATCACCGTGGCCTCGAATACGGCGGCTTCGTGCGTGTTCACGAACAGCGCCAAAGCGACATTGACATTGACCAAGCGGGTGTCGACTGTGCCGGATCCCCTTGAGGTTGGCAGTTTGTTCACGTACTACATCGACGTGACGGCGGGTCCGGATGCGGATGCGACGAATGTGTCGGTGACCGATCCTGTGCCCGCCGGGCTGGATGTGGTCTCGGTCTCGACGGCTACCCCGGGCTGGACGGTCGGCCATACCGGCAACGCGGTCACCGGAACCGCGGCGAACATGACCAAGGGTTCGACAGTGACCATTGCTGTCGAAGTGCGTGTCTTGGATGGATTCACTCCCGGTGAGGATTGGATCAACACAGCTTGTGTGGTCGCCTCGAATGTGGACGGGCAGACGTGTGACTCCGTCACTGTTCCGCCGCCCCCGCCCCCGCCAGGAGCCTCGATCACGCTGGTCAAGCGGGTGTCGACTGTGCCGGATCCGCTTGAAGTTGGCAGTTTGTTCACGTACTACGTCGATGTCACGGCCGGTCCGGATGCGGATGTGACCGATGTGTCAGTGTCGGATCCTGTCCCGGATGGGTTGGATGTGGTCTCGGTCTCGACGGCTGCGCCGGATTGGACGGTCGGCCACACAGGCAACGCGGTCACCGGTTCTGTTGCCACCATGCCGAAGGGTACGACAGTGACCATTGCGGTCGAAGTGCGTGTCCTGGATGGATTCACTCCCGGTGAGGATTGGGTGAATACCGCTTGTGTGACGGCGTCGAATGTGGAGGGTCAGTCGTGTGACACGGTGACCGTTCCGCCGCCTCCACCGCCACCGGGTGCGTCGTTGACGTTGGTGAAGCGGGTGTCGACTGTGCCGGATCCGCTCGAAGTTGGCAGTTTGTTCACCTACTACGTCGATGTGACGGCGGGTCCCGATGCGGATGTCACTGATGTGTCGGTCTCGGATCCTGTCCCGGATGGGTTGGAGGTGATCTCGGTCTCGACGGCTACCCCGGGGTGGACCGTGGGTCACACAGGCAACGCGGTCACGGGGTCTGTTGCCACGATGCCGAAGGGTACGACAGTGACCATTGCGGTCGAAGTGCGGGTCCTGGACGGATTCACTCCCGGTGAAGACTGGGTGAATACCGCTTGTGTGACGGCGTCGAATGTGGAGGGTCAGTCGTGTGACACGGTGACTGTACCGCCGCCTCCACCGCCGCCGGGTGCGTCGTTGACGTTGGTGAAGCGGGTGTCGACTCTGCCCGATCCGATTGCTGTGGGCAGTTTGTTCACCTATTACGTGGATGTCACGGCGGGTCCGGATGCGGATGTCACTGATGTGTCGGTGTCGGATCCGGTGCCTGATGGATTGGACGTGGTCTCGGTCTCGACTGCTGCGCCGGGGTGGACCGTGGGTCACACGGGTAATGCGGTCACGGGGTCTGTTGCCACGATGCCGAAGGGTACGACAGTGACCATTGCTGTGGAAGTGCGTGTCTTGGATGGATTCACTCCGGGTGAAGACTGGGTGAATACTGCTTGTGTGACGGGGTCGAATGTGGAGGGTCAGTCGTGTGACACTGTCACCGTACCGCCGCCTCCGCCGGAGCCGGGGGCGTCGTTGACGCTTGTCAAGCGGGTGTCGACGCTGCCTGACCCGATTGCTGTCGGGAGTTTGTTCACCTATTATGTGGATGTCACGGCGGGTCCGGATGCGGACGTGTCCGATGTGTCGGTGTCAGATCCTGTGCCGGATGGGCTGGATGTGGTATCGGTGTCCACGGCCGCACCGGGGTGGACGGTCGGCCATATTGGTAACGCAGTCACCGGTACGACAGCACTGATGGCCAAGGGCACAACAATCACGATTGCCGTGGAAGTACGTGTCCTGGATGGATTCACTCCGGGTGAAGACTGGGTCAACACTGCCTGCGTGACGGGGTCGAATGTGGAGGGTCAGTCGTGTGACACGGTCACCGTACCGCCGCCTCCGCCGGAGCCTGGTGCATCGCTGACCCTTGTCAAGCGCGTGTCGACGCTACCGGATCCCATCGCTGTGGGCAGTTTGTTCACCTACTATGTCGATGTCACGGCTGGTCCGGATGCGGATGTGACGGATGTGTCGGTGTCGGATCCAGTGCCGGATGGCCTGGATGTGATCTCGGTCTCCACGGCCACGCCTGGATGGACGGTCGGCCATACAGGCAACGCGGTCACCGGATCTGTGGCGAGTATGCCGAAGGGTACGACAGTCACGATTGCGATCGAAGTGCGTGTCTTGGACGGGTTCACTCCAGGTGAAGACTGGGTGAATACCGCCTGTGTGACGGGCTCGAATGTGGAGGGACAGTCGTGTGACACGGTCACTGTGCCACCGCCCCCGCCGGAGCCTGGTGCGTCGTTGACGTTGACCAAGCGCGTGTCGACCTTGCCGGATCCGATCGCGGTCGGCAGTTTGTTCACGTACTATGTGGACGTCACGGCTGGTCCGGATGCGGATGTGACGAATGTCTCAGTGTCGGATCCTGTCCCGGCAGGTCTGGAAGTGGTCACGGTCACGACGGGCACCACGGGCTGGACTGTGGGCCACAGTGGCAATGCGGTCACCGGATCTGTGGCGAGTATGCCGAAGGGTACGACAGTCACGATTGTTGTCGAAGTACGTGTCTTGGCTGGATTTACCGCTGGTGAACAGTGGGTGAACACTGCTTGTGCCACCGGGGCGAATGTGGAGGGTCAGTCGTGTGACACGGTGACTGTGCCTCCGCCTCCGCCGGACCCGGGCGCGTCCCTCACGCTGGTGAAGCGTGTGTCGACGCTGCCGGATCCGCTCGAAGTGGGCAGTTTGTTCACCTACTATCTGGATGTCACGGCTGGTCCGGATGCGGATGTGACGGACGTGTCGGTGTCGGATCCCGTGCCGGATGGGCTGGATGTGGTGTCGGTGTCCACGGCCGCACCGGGGTGGACGGTCGGCCATACGGGCAATGCGGTGACAGGAACTGTTGCCAGCATGCCGAAGGGCACGACAGTCACGATTGCGGTCGAGGTACGTGTCCTAGATGGGTTCTTGGAAAGCGAACCGTGGGTCAACACCGCGTGTGCCAATGGCTCGAATGCCAGGGCACTGACCTGCGACACGGTGGTCGTGCCCCCTCCACCGCCGGAACCGCTGCAACCGCCGATTCCTCCGCAGCCCCCGCTTCAGCCGGCTCCGCCCACAGAATCGGTGCCCCCCACGACACCGAACCACCCGTCCGTGGAGTCTGGTGGATTGGTGTCCACTGACCAAGGGTCCTTAGCGGCTCTGGTTTTGGCGATGGCGTGCCTGGCCGGCGCGGCGCTCGTCCTGCGGTTCCGCAAGACGGCCCTGCTGCCTGTGAAGGTACTCCCTCACCAGGTGGTCCCACGAAAAATTGGTCCGCGAAGAGCGATCCCCTCGACGCCAAGAAGGGGAGTACCCCGCTCTTAAGGTGATCGAACAACGTGGTTGACACCGGTGGCGGGTCATGTCATAGTCGGAGGCATGACCCGCCACATCTCTTGTTTTTTGGTAGTACGAAAAATGTCACTTGCCCATATATGAGAAGTTGAACACCCATTTTACAAGGTGTTTTACAATGAGACTCCGACCAATACGGGTTCCGGTTCTAGACGAATCCCGTATGTTGTCAGTACGGCGTCTCGTATCTTCCGGGCCAGCCTGAGGATGTCCTGGGCAGTGGCATGTCCCGTGTTGGTGAGGGCCAAGACATGTTTTGATGACAAGGCAGCTCCTCCCAGGGCGTACCCCTTGTGGAATCCGGCGTGGTCGATCAGCCAGGCGGCGGATGTCTTGACGGTACGGTCGGGTTGGGGGAACCGGGGGGCATCCTCGGGCAACGTGGCGGCCACAGCGCTGGACACGATCGGGTTGGTGAAGAAACTGCCCGCGCTCCACGTGTCGTGATCGGAGGGGTCGAGGACCATGCCCTTGGCTCGTCTGAGGGCGAGGACCGCTTGACGGGCGTCCGCCAGCGGCACTTGGGTGCCGATGTCGACACCCAGATGACGGGCCAGTTCGGCATACGCGACCGGCTGGCTCAGCGGGCTCGCCGTAAGGTCCAAGTCCACGCTGAGCACCACGTACTGGTCGCGTTGTTGCTTGAAAAGGCTGGTACGGTACCCGAAACCGCAGGCGTCGGGTGAGAGGTTCACAATCACTCCAGAATGCCTGTCGTACACTCGCACCTCGTGAATGACCGAAGCGATCTCAGCCCCATACGCCCCGATGTTCTGAACGGGAGCAGCGCCCACCAGCCCCGGGATTCCCGAGAGCATTTCCAGCCCGCTCCACCCCTGGGCGATCGTGTGCTCGACCAGCCGGTCCCAGGGTTCCCCCGCGGCGACCCTCAGGTGGATTCCGTTTTCATGAGTTGTCTGTTGCTCGATCCCCTGGGTGGCGACCACCACGACAGTCCCCTCGAACCCGTCGTCGGACACCAACATGTTCGATCCGCCGGACACGACCAGCACCGGTGTGGACGCCAGATCCCCCCGATGAACAGCGCCGACTAGATCTTCTTCAGTATGGGCGATCACGAGATTTCGGGCTGGCCCGCCGATACGAAAGGTTGTGAAGTGCGCCAGGGGAGCGGGGTTGTTGGGTAGCACGGGGTGGGCCGGGGAAAGTGGGGTAGAGGGAGAAGGTGAGTTGTTCACAGACGTGGGGCTGGTGGGTGAGGGACCAGGATCAGCGCACTCCTCCGGGCTCTTAGAAGGACGCCCGGCAGATCCGTTGGAACCACTACTCATGATGTTCATCATAATGGGACTTGGTACATTAGGTCGGGTGAGTCCTGGGTCCCCGATCGATGTGAGCGTGGATGCGAACCTGCCCATCGCGGCTCATGCGGGCCAGATCGAGGCCCTGATCCGTACTCACCAGGTCGTTGTCGTGGCGGGGGAGACCGGGTCGGGCAAGTCAACCCAACTTCCCAAGATCTGCCTGCGCGCGGGCCGGACGCGCATCGGGCATACCCAGCCTCGCCGCATCGCCGCCCGCAGTGTGGCAACTCGAATTGCCGAGGAACTAGGAACCCCGTTGGGGGACGTGGTCGGCTACCAAGTACGTTTCGAGGCGACGACATCGCGGGCCACTCAGGTGAAGGTGATGACCGACGGCATCCTTCTGGCCGAGATCGGTCATGATCGACTTCTTCGCAAGTACGACACGATCATCGTCGACGAGGCCCATGAACGCAGTCTCACCATTGATTTCCTGCTTGGCTACCTGAAACAGTTGCTCCCTCAGCGGCCAGACCTCAAGGTCGTCATCACATCGGCAACAATCGACACGGCTCGTTTTTCGGCCCATTTCGACCACGCTCCCGTCGTCGAGGTGAGCGGACGAGCGTACCCAGTCGAGGTGAGGTACGCCCCCCTGAGCGATGATGACGACCCCATCGCCGCCATGGTCACTGCCGTGGCCTCTCTGCCGCGCCACGGCGACGTCCTGGTCTTCTGTTCGGGGGAGCGCGAGATCAAAGACGCCGCCAAGGCTCTGACGGACTCGCGCCTCGCAGTCGAGGTATTGCCTCTGTTCGCCCGCTTGACCATCCAGGAACAGGCCCGTGTGTTCAGCCAGCACTCAGGCCAACGGGTCGTCCTCGCGACCAACGTCGCCGAGACTTCATTGACCGTTCCCGGTGTCCGTTACGTCGTGGACCCCGGATTCGCCCGCATCTCGCGTTACTCAGCTCGTACCAAGGTCCAACGACTCCCCATCGAACCCATCTCCCAAGCCTCAGCCAACCAACGTGCCGGGCGCTGCGGTCGCGTGGCCCCCGGTATCTGCGTACGGCTGTATTCCGAAGAGGACTTCCTCGACCGACCCCTCTACACCGAACCCGAAATCCTGCGGACCAACCTGGCGTCTGTCATCTTGGCCATGGCCAACGCCCGCCTGGGTGACATCACCAAATTTCCCTTCGTCGAAGCTCCCGACCGTACTCACATCACCGACGGCCTGAGGCTGTTGACCGAACTGGGAGCCATCTGCGGCGAGGGCAACGAACCCCGCTTGACATCCCTGGGCCACAAACTCGCCAACCTGCCAATCGACCCCCGGTTAGGGCGCATCCTCCTTGAGGGCGCCGAGCAGGGGTGCCTGAAAGAGATCTTGGTCATCGTGGCCGCACTGAGCATCCAGGATGTACGAGAGCGTCCCCTGGACCAGCGCGAAAAAGCCGACGCCATGCATGCCCGGTTCACCACCGACCAAGGGTGGGTGCTCTCGACAGGCGATGACAGGTCCGCACGAGACCAGTTCGCCACATTCACCCAGTCAAACCAACGCAGCCGGGCTGACAGGCGAGAACCCAGTCCTGGGTCAGGCAATGACTCTGCACCAGCCCGGATCACACACTCAGGAACCGACGGGTTGGTCGGCTCGACTGACGGGTCAGGCAATGACTCTGCACCAGCCCGGATCACACCCCACACCGGCTGGAAGGCCGGACCCCACGTGGGCAAGGGGAAGTCGGGTCACGGTCCCGGCACCCGCTCATCACAGGCCCGCGTCACCCCCCACACCGGATGGCAGGACCGACCAGCAGCCAACACACAGCAGCCAAGTCCCGGCGGTGACTTCGCAGTCCTCCTACACCTCTGGGACTACATCAGAGCGCAGCGCAAGGAACTATCATCCTCCAAATTCAGGACCATGTGCCGCACAGAGTTCCTGAACTACACCAGGGTACGGGAGTGGCAAGATTTGGTGACCAGCCTTCGCGAGGTCTGCAAACAGATGCATCTGCCACTCGGCTCCCATGTATCCAGTCAGACCCATGGCTCGGCCCACTCGGGCTCCACCTCCCGTCGTTACCAGAACAATCACCCACGCACCACACTCCCCGATGGGACAAATGTCAGTGTGCCGGTGCCCGATTCCTCCTCATCGCTCATGGACTCCATCCTGACCGCATGCCTGTCTGGCCTGCTGTCCAATATCGGCGCCCGCATCCTGGACCCGGATTCCGGCAACCGTCCTCGTCGTCGGGGGCCGCGCGAATATCTCGGTGCCCGGGGTGCCCGATTTGCCATCTCACCAGCGTCGACGCTGGCCAAGAACCAGCCGGACCTGGTCATGGCCGTCGAGTTGGTCGAGACCACCCGGCTGTGGGCCCACACCGTGGCGCCAATCTCAGTTGCCCAAGTGGAGGCGGTGGGCGCTCACATGCTCACCCGGACGTACTCAGAACCCTTCTTCTCCTCGTCAACCGGCACTGTCCTCGCCCACGAAAAGGTGAGTTTGCTGGGCGTTCCCTTGATCGCCGACCGCCGGGTCGGCTACGGCACCATCGATCCCGAACAGGCCCGGGCGATCTTCCTCCAGTCTGGCCTGGTGGAAGGCTTGGCGATTCCGGACCGTGGCACCCCCTACGCCAAAGTCGCCGCCCACAACACAACAGTACGGGCCGGTGTCGAGGCCCTGGAGGACAAGGCCCGCCGCCGTGGCCTGGTGGCCGACGACCAGGCGATCTTCGACTTCTTCGACTCCCGCATCCCGGCCGGCATCTGCTCTGTGGCCGGGCTCGACGGCTGGCTCAGAACCGACCCCCGCAATTCAGCCCTGCTGAAGATGACAACTGACGATGTCTTAGGCCTGAACCTGGCTCTGACAAGCGAGGACTACCCCGACTCCTGGTCCTTCGGCCAGATCCCCCTCGGGCTCGACTATCACTTCTCACCGGGCGAGGACCGCGACGGTGTGACCGTCGCCGTACCCTTGTCTGCCCTTAGCGCCCTCGACCCCGCTCCGTTCACCTGGGGCGTGCCGGGGACCCGCCGCGAACTGGCCGCCGAGTTGATCCGTACCCTGCCCAAGCCTGTGCGCACCCGTTTCGTACCAGCTCCTGACTGGGCTGGGCGCGCGTTGGACTGGCTGGAGTCCAACGGTGCTGACCACACTCAACCCTTCGCCGACGAACTGGCCCGCGCCCTCCAAGCCTTGTCCGGCCAGCCAGTCGACGGCTGGAACCAGGACAAGTTGCCCGCCCACCTGAAGATGGGTTTCCTGGTCGTGGCAGGGGAGAAGACCACTTTCAGCCGAGACCTGGAGACCCTCCAGGCCGATCTCCACCGCGAGGTCCACGAGAAACTGGCAATGTCAAGTCCCCGCCGACGCGCATCGGGTACGACCTGGGTCTTCGGCGACATCCCCGAGTCTGTCACCATCTGCGACCACGGCGTGACCGTCACCGGCTATCCGGCCTTGAAAGACGCGGGAACCACCGTTGCCGAAACCCTGCTCACCAGTGCGGAGGCCGCCCGATCCGCCCATGTCCGGGGCCTGGCACGGCTGACCGGTTTCGCCCTCCCCGAGCCCTACAAATGGGTGGTCGCCCACCTGACCAACCCCGACAAGTTGGCTTTGGGGTCGAGCCCCTATCCGTCAGTTCCCGCCCTGATGGCAGACGCGAGATTCGCCGCGATCCTGGCGCTCATTTCCGCCCACGACCCCTGGTCAGTACGCGACCAGTCGGCCTTCGATAAGACAGTCGTGTCAGTACGCCCCGAGCAGGTCGAAGGAACCCACCGTCTGGTCCTCGTGGCCGCCGAAACCCTCCGCGCCCACGCCGCAGTACGCCAAGCCCTGACCGGAATCCCCACTGACTCGAACCTTTACCATGACGTGACCTCCCAGGTGGACGGCCTGGTCTTCAACGGTTTCCTCCTCACCATCCCCCCGCGCTGGCTTCCCCGCGTACCCATATGGCTCAAGGGCGCCGAAATGCGCCTGAACTCCGCCCGCCAAGACCCCCGTCGCGACCAAGCCCGCCAAGACCAGTTGTTCCCGGTGTTGGATGCGTACGCCGAACTCCTCGACGCACACGCCGTTGGACTCCACGACCGACCCTCGTCCGGACACCGCGACGCCACTCTCCCCGACGAGATCGCCCGGATCGGCTACCTCATTGAAGAGTTCCGCCTCCAGATTTTCGCCCAGACCTTGCGTACCGCCGAAACCGTCTCAGCTAAGCGCATCCTCCAAGCCATCTCCCAGATTACGTGACACAACTCGGCATTTCCGCTGCAGAACGTCTGACCTCCACGGGACGGCCCCCATCGCCACCGCCGACGTCTACTCCCACTCAGTGGGAAAAGGCCATTGTGACACGCGGGGTTGGCAGGTAAGTTGGCGCAAAAGATTGGGGTCAGACAACAAGAGTTGGTTGTAGAGATCTCGTCTTTATCCAACAATGGACAGAATTGTCGTGGGGGACACAAATCTTGTCACGGAACGAAGGAGTCTCTCTATGACCAGGGGTCAAATTCAGAAGGTAATTTTCCTTGTCAACCTCATCATGGGGGCGGTCATGACTGTCACAGCCACCATGGTCCTGACGCCCGGCGGGATCCAGTGGGGCCAGGGCGCCACCTGGGAAGGGCTGTTGCAGACGTGGATCGTGGCATTCTTCATCGGGTACGGTGTCGGCGAACTGATTCCGGCCATGGACTGGGCCACCCACCTTGGCGTCAAGCTCAGCGGCAAACCAACCAGTTTGGTCACCTACGTCCTCCAGTGCGTCATCCTCGCCATCGTGATGGTCACCATGATCGGCATCTTCCTCTGCCTGGTCAAGGGTGGGTTCGCCATGTGGTGGTTCATGATCTCCAAGATCTACTTCCCACTGCTGGGTGCCGCGTTCGTCGCTCTGCTCATCGTGCTCAAGCCGATCCTCATGCTCGCCATGATCGGTGCACGTCCGCCCGTGGCGCCCGCCGCTGCGTGAAAGCATCCTCATCCCCGTGTGCGTTCCAGCGGTCGATAGGCTGGCCCGGAACGTACCCGGGGACGAGATTTTCAACCTGTACGCTCCTAGTCGGTTCGTGACACCTCCGAACGCAACGACGACTGCCTACAACTGAAGCCCTGGGTACAACGGACTGTCGGCCAACAACTCCTGTGCCCGTGCCTTGACCCGGTCCGCGACGCCGTCCGCGAGAACGTACTTCGCCTTGCTGGGCCCCTTCGGGGTTGACGCGGGCGTGGTGTTCTTCAATACCTCGGTGATCAAGTCGGCAACCTGATCAAAATCAGCCTCATCGAACCCCCGCGTGGTGAGCGCCGGAGTACCGATCCGAATCCCGGAGGTGTACCACGCCCCATTGGGGTCCCGGGGAATGGAGTTCCGGTTCGTGACGACCCCGGATTCCAACAGCGCCGACTCGGCCTGCCGCCCAGTCAGAGCGAACCCAGACACATCAAGCAAGAGCAAATGATTGTCCGTGCCACCAGTCACCAGCCGGACCCCCCGCTTGAGCAACCCCTCAGCCAGAGCCTTGGCGTTCTCTGCCACCTTCACCGCGTACTCCTGGAACGCCACCGTACGAGCTTCGGCGAACGCCACAGCCTTGGCCGCCATCACATGCCCCAGCGGTCCGCCCAACACCATCGGACACCCCTTGTCGACAGCCGGAGCGTACTCTTTGGTCGCCAAGACGAACCCCCCGCGCGGCCCCCGCAACGACTTATGCGTGGTTGACGCGACAACATCCGCGTACGGCACCGGATTCTCCTCCCCGGTGAACACCTTCCCGGCAACCAGCCCGGCGAAATGGGCCATGTCGACGAACAGCGTCGCGCCCACCTCGTCGGCGATCTCGCGCATGATCCGGAAGTTGATCCTCCGCGGGTACGCCGAATACCCCGCAACGATGATGAGCGGCTTGAACTCCCGTGCCGCCGCCCGCAGCGCGTCGTAGTCGATCAGCCCGGTGACCGGATTGGTCCCGTACGAATGCTGCTCGAACATCTTGCCCGAAATGTTGTGCCGGAACCCGTGGGTGAGGTGCCCCCCGGCGTCCAGCGACATGCCCATGACCTTTTGCGCGTTGAACTCGCGCCGCAGCGTCTCCCAATCGTCCTCGGCCAGATCGTTGACGGTGGCAGCCTCAAGACGCTTCAGAGCAGGCGATTCGATCCGGTGGGCGAGGATGGCCCAGTACGCGACCAGGTTGGCGTCGATGCCCGAATGCGGCTGGACGTACGCGTGGTCGGCGCCAAACAGGGCTTCGGCATGCTCGGCCGCCACAGATTCAACTGTGTCAATATTCGCACATCCGGCATAAAATCGATGTCCGACCGTCCCTTCGGCATATTTATCAGATAACCATGTGCCCATCGCCAGCAGAATGGGCAGCGACGCGTAGTTCTCACTCGCTATCAGTTTGAGGGAAGCTCGCTGGTCGGCCAGCTCTTTGCGGGTGGCCTCGGCAATTCGTGGTTCGACGGACGCGACGATGTCGAGGATCTGGGCGTACACAGATGACGCGGCTTCAGGTATCACAGGTTCTCCTAAGGATCTCATGGGTCTCGCTCCACTCTATCGCCCTCGCCACTTGCCGTGCCGAATTAGTTCAGGACCGGAAAAAACCAGGTGAAATACGTTGTCCATCGGCACGTGGTGTTCCTAACAATGTCCGGCATGATGATAAGCAACATTCCAGATTTTTTAAACATGAATCTACGCGTGTTTACGCGTACCTGAAAGATGGCATTTATTCTGAAATATCAGTAAGAAACGCCCGAAACCCTGGACCCTCTTAATGGCTATAGGGTAGATTTCACTTTAGGGTTTGCATGGAACATCATCCCCCCGTGTTCTAGGAGCAGCTATGAAGTGGTCCGGGCGGCGGCTGGTCGCAGTAGCGGCTAGTCTCCTACTCACACTAGCGGCTGTGAGCGTACAGTCGTCGCCCGTTCAGGCTGCGCAAACCCTCCCATTCTCCGCGCGATATAGCACAAATGCGAATGGTGCTATCGTGACGATCGGCAATAATCTCTTAACCTGTCCTGATACGAATGACACCTGTCAGGCTGCCAAAGCTGGTCAGGCGAAGAATAACAATAACAACCAATACGCCATGATCAACCTCGACGCCGACTCGGATCCGTCGACCATCAACTCGTCGATGTCTTCGTTGTCTCTGCCAGAAGGCGCCACAGTATTGTGGGCCGGGCTGTACTGGGGAGCCCGCCTCAAGGCTGGATCTGGCGGTACGGACGGACATGGCAACTTTGAGCAAATGTCGCTACGCGCCCCTGGTGAGTCCTCCTATCAGACCATCCAGGCCAGCACCGACCCCGATGCCCTCTTCGGTCCCTACACAGCAGCCTCCGCCGCCAGCGCCTACCAGCGTTTCGCCGACGTCACCGACGTGGTCCGCCAAGCCGGTTCCGGCGACTACTGGGGAGCCAACGTCGTGGCCGCCACCGGCGAGGACCGCTACGCCGGATGGTCACTGGTCGTGGCCTACTCGGCGCCGGGCCTGCCGTTGCGCAACCTGACGGTCTTCGACGGTTTCATCAACGTCGGCTCCAGTTCGACCCCCACGATCCAGGTTTCCGGATTCCAGGCCCCGCTCGCCGGGGCAGTCGACACCGGGCTGACTATGGTTGCCTACGAGGGCGACATGACTCAGACCGGCGACTACACCCAGCTCAACGGGACTCAGTTGGCAACGGCCCTGTCCCCGGGGAACAACTTCTTCAACTCCACCAACGATATGACCGGTGTCTCGGTGTCCACCCGTATCCCGGCCGATAAGAACATGTTCGGCTACGACATCAAGAACATCTCCACCTCCGGGATCATCCCCAACGGCGCCACCAGCGCGACCTTCACCTTTGGCAGCACCGGCGACGCCTACTACCCAGGCGTCCTGACAACGGCCATCAACCTTTACGCCCCAGACTTCATCACGTCGACCAAGACGGCCGTCAACCTCTCCGGCCACACCCCGGCTCAGCCCGGCGACGTCATCCAGTACACAATCCGCTACGCCAACACCGGCCAGGATCCAGCTACGGACCTTGTCTCCACCGATCCGATTCCCGAAGGCGCCCAGTACGTCCCCGGCTCCCTGAGGCTGGTCGACGGTACAGGTGCCACGATCCAGCAATTGAGCGACGCCAGCGACTCAGATGTCGGCGACTTCACCGGATCCGCCGTCCAGGTCCACATCGGTGCTGGCGCGACGGGAACCACCGGCGGAACCCTCGTTGTCGGCGCCGCCCCCCAGGCCTACTCCTTCCAGGCCCGAGTCACACAAGCGGCAGGCGGCCAGACCGTCACCAACCTCGCCCACCTCAGTTACCGCACCGCCACCACGGGCGTGACCGCCACTTACGACACCCCTCCGGCCAGCATCGATGTCGTCCCCGTGGCCGACGTGTCGATCACCAAGGACCTGTCAGTGGCCGGCAACGCCATCGGCGGCGCTGTCACGGCGACCCTGACCGTGACCAACCACGGCCCCAACACCGCCACCGGCATCCAGGTCAGCGACCCCATTGAAGAAGGCTGGCTGAACCCGGTCGCCGACACCACCGACGCCCCCGCAGCCACCCACTGCGCAATCCTCACACCGCGGACCGGCTCGTCTGTCCTGTCCTGCACCGTGCCAGACCTGGCCAACGGTGACAGCGCGGTCATCCACCTGACCGGAACGATTTCCCCCAGCTTGCCAGCCTCATCGTGGACTCTGGCCAACATCGCCCGGGTCGACACAACGACGTTCGACCCGGACCCCTCGAACAACATCTCGTCGGCGACGGCGACCCTGACCCAGCAGGCCGACCTGTCGATCACCAAGACCGCCAGCCCCGGGCCCTTCACCCCAGGCACCCAGGTGACCTACACTCTGACCGCGACCAACAATGGCCCTTCTGACGCGACGGGAGTCAACCTCACCGATGTGGTGCCTTCCTCCAGTACGAGCGTGTTGTCTCTTGTCTCAGCCACACCTGGCGCGGGCCTGACCTGTCCGGCTTCGGCCTTCACTGCCACGGGCTTCACCTGCACAGCCGACCGGCTCACCGTGGGTCAAACGGTGACGGTGGCCGTCAAGGCGTCCGTCGACGCGGCAGCGACCCAGGGAACCTTAGTGGCCAACACCGCGACGATTTCCTCTGCCGTACCCGATCCTGACACAACCAACAACACTGCCACAGCAACCTCCACGGTCGCCGCCCCCAGCGCTGACATGACTGTGGCCAAGCAGACCACCCAGAACCCGGTCATCGCCGGCACCCCGATCACGTACACTCTGACCGCGACCAACCAGGGACCCTCCAACGCGATCAACGCCGTCGTCACCGACGACGTACCCTCCACGATCACCGCAGTCAAAGCCAGTACGGACACCGGCACCTGCACAGTCACCGGACAAACGGTGTCCTGCGCGATCGGCTCTCAGCCGGACCTGTCCACCCCGGTCGGAAAAGTGACAACGATCACAGTAACCGGTGTCGTCTCCGCTGATATCACCGGAACCCTCACCAACACCGCCACCGTCACCTCCGACAGCACCGATCCCGATCACACCAACAACCAGTCGACCACCCACACCCAGGTGAACGGCCAGGCCGACCTGTCCGTGACCAAGACCGCTTCTCAAACAACCCTGCCCGCCCGCGCCGGTGAGGAGATCGACTACACGATCACCATCCACAATGCCGGGCCGTCTCAAGCACGGGGCGTGACCTTGGCTGACATCGTCCCCCTCGGACTGGACCTCGCCGGCGCCGCGGACTATCCGGCGGGAGTCACCTGCGATTCAGCCTTCGGCACCCCTGATGCCACCGGATCCCCGTGGAATTGCACGCTGGGCGACCTGGCAGTCGGCCAGACGATCCAGATCACCCTCCCCACCCAGGCGACTGGCCCCGAGACGACCACCATGACCGAGACAGTCACCGTGGCCTCCACCACCCCAGATCCGAACACGGACAACAACACCGCGTCCTGGCAGTTGACCGACACCCCGCAGGCCGACCTGTCGATCGACAAGACTGCCACCCCGGCCACCTTCTCCGCCGGGGGAACGGGAACCTTCCAGCTGACCGTCACCAACCACGGCCCCAACGAACCGGTCGCGACGGTCACGGACACCCTTCCCGACGGCCTGGTCCTCGTACCCTCGACCGATGCGGGCTCCCAGACCTCACCCGAGTGCACGGCAGATGCCACCGGCACTTCAGTCACCTGTACCGACCCCCAGCCTTTCACCGACCAGGAGTCGCGGACCTACACCCTTATGGTGTCCGTCTCCCCGAACCTGACCGACCAGACGGTCGTGTCCAACACGGCCCGGGTCACCGGCGACATCACCGACCCGTCAACAGACAACAATATTTCAACTGTCCGGGTCCCCATCACCGCTGAGGCCAACCTCAAGGTCTCCAGTCTGCAATGGGAGCCCTACACCGGCTACAACCAGCCGCCGTCGGCTGATCCGGCCAACGCCATCACCTCCACCCAACCCGGGTCCATGCTGTGGCTGAGCATGGTGATCACCAACGACGGCCCGGCCACCGCCCAGAACACCTCCTTCTCGACCAACTACGACTTCTCCGGATTCGGTGTCTCGCTCGACATGGTTCACCCCGTCCTGGTCTGGAATGACGGCACCTCGTGGGTCACCGCCGACGCGGGCTGCCAGATCACCCAATCGGTGTTGTCGTGCACGCTGGACAACTCCGATCCCTCGATTGCCAACCGCGCCGATCGGACCTCGATCCTCCCCGGCCAGTCCGTCACCGTGGGCCTGCTGCTCGGCGTGTACGACTGGGCCCCCGCCTCCACGGACCGCCAGGCCTGGGTTTCCGTCAGCACGACAACCCCTGAAACCACCACCCAGGACAACTTCGCCGAGATCACCCTCCCGATCGGCGAGGGCCAGTCACACCTGCAGATCACCAAGACCGCGGCCCCGGGTACCGGCCCTGGCGGCGCACTCGTGGCGGGATCGACCTTCAGCTACACCATCAATGTCTGGCAGGAACGCGACGCCAGCCGGTTCGCCCAAGGCCTGTCCTGGGCCGAAGCCCGTGACGTGGTCGTCTCAGACGCCCTTCCCCAGGGCTTCCACGCCACCTCGGCGTCCAGCTCCCAGGGGACCTGCGCGGTGGCCACCGGCGACGACCAACAAGTGTCGTGCGCCGTCGGCTCCATCCCGGGCACGATCGCCCCGGGACCCTACCGCAAGGTAACCATCACCATTGTCGGAACCATCGATCCCAATGTGTCGGCCACGACCGCTGTGAACACGGCCGAAGCCACCACGTCAACCCCCTCCGACGGGCCCTTCCAAGCCACGGCCAGCGTCGACATCGCCCGCCAGGCGGATCTCAGGCTGGTCAAGTTCGTGGACACCAGCCCGGTCATCGCCGACGACGGTTCGCCCGTCTTCGTGGTCGGCGGCCAGGTGGGCTACACGCTGACGGCATTCAACGCCGGTCCGTCGAACTCCGGAGCATCGACCATCACCGACACCCTGCCCGCGGGGCTGACCCTTGATCCGGCAGCCAGTACGTCCGGGTGCACCGCTCAACTGTCCTCAGGCGGCGCCCCGGCTGAGCCCCAGGTCGTCGTCTGCCCGGTCGGCCCGCTGGCCGTCGGCGCCAGCCAGACGGTCAGGATCGTGGCGACCACCTCGGCCCTGGACACCCGCCAGCCGGGAACCGGTCCGGGTTGCATCCCGGGAGACCCGTCCCAGCCGGACGACAACACCAGTACGCTCAATCCCGCCGGTTGCGACGTCTACCCGTCGTACCCCCGTGACATCGACAATACTGCTTCCATCACTGCCGGCACGTCCGCGGTCACCGACCCGGACCTGGCCAACAACGACGCCACCGCGAGCGCCACCCTTCAGACCCAGGCTGACCTCGCGACCTGGATCAATGCCTCCTCCTCGACTCCGGTCGCGGGCGGCACGGTGACCTTCACGACCGTGACCGTCAACCAGGGCCCATCGGTGGCGGATTATCCCTTCTCTGATGTCAGTTTCCCCGCCGGTTTCACCCCGGTGTCCTTCGATG
>Ga0123354_10004839_pt1 | contig 19278 bp, 12 predicted proteins | sample TergutLab28metaG_2_FD_97872 | JGI IMG/M metagenome (GOLD analysis project Ga0123354, IMG submission 97872) | Labiotermes labralis P4 segment gut microbial communities from Petit-Saut dam, French Guiana - Lab288 P4 | ecosystem: Host-associated > Arthropoda: Insects > Digestive system > Gut ...
AGCTGTTACACACTTATTGATTACCAAATACATATTAAAACTGGCAGGAATATGTGGTTTCTGTAATGTTAATATCTGTACTTAACATCAAACTAACTTGTGAGTGACATAAAGCCACTCGCACTCGTGCCATAGTTGTCCTTAGGGTTACAAGCACTTTACATGAGAAAGCCCTGCGGTGACGTAACATGGCTGACTGCGCAAAGCGTCACGCAGGCACAGTGAACACTGCATTCCACTCTCAAGGACGTTCGCATTGTCACGTGACGTATCAGCTGTGCAGGTTGCAGTATTTGGAACCTCAAGAAGCCCCCACTTTTCTCTGACCATTATCTCCGTAACCGCTCAAATTTGGATATAGGTGTTTTGGGTTATATCGGTATACTTTAACATAAGGAACACTCTCTCGAAGTCTGGCACTTTCCTCCTGGGACACCCTGTATATACATACATGCATACATACATACATACACACACGTACGTACATACATACGTACATACATACATACGTACGTACATACATACGTACATACATACGTAAATACATACATACATAAGTACATACATACATACATAAGTACATGCATACATACACACACATACATACACACACATACACATATACACACATAAGTACATACACACATACACACACATACATACGTAAACACACATACATACATACATACATACATACATACATACACACACATACATACGTACACACACATACACACACACATAAATACATACATACATACGTCTGTACGTACATGTCGGTAGCCACAATTCAATGGTTGCAGCCAAAGATTTAAACAAAAGAGAGTGACAAAGGCAAACTTGGAGAAGGCTCAAAACGCGTATTATCACTGCCTTTTATATACGTAAACAGACTGAAGAAAACGTTAGATGGCATGACGATATTAAGTGTTTAAATATCATATTCTATACTTCTTGCATTAATTAGATTATCAACTTCATTAGCAACCAAAAAAACACCCTTTAATTTTATGATGTATTTTTATCGTACCATCTTCACCGACGCCGCAACATGTTGGTAAAGATGGCACAATAAAATACATCATAATATTAAAGTGTGTTTTTTGCTCGTTAATACACTTTATACTTGTTTAAATAACACTTTGGATGGCGCAGTCTCAATAAATATTATTAGGTGTGCGACACTATTAGCCATTGTCTGTATATTTGTGAGATGTAAACAAATATTGCTTAGACATCACGTATGTCGGAGGTATTAACATAATGTTTATATATGCATTATTACTGTTAAGTGAGTACTGTGAGTTATGCCACCAAAACTTTATATAGACTCTTTAATAACGTAAGTCGCAAAAAAAACTTAAGGAACTTCATAAATGGTTATGCTGGTAATATGGAAGAGCCGTCGACATATATCAGATTTAACGACGATCTTCCAAAGGACTCAAAAGAATTAAAATTTCAGAAGTTCAGCAGAAAGTAAAGTTACAAGTACCAGGTAAGGTACATTTTCCTACGGATTTTCAGAGCAGGAAATAGGCAGTCTGAATACAGCATACTGAAGGAAAGTGGGCGAGTAAACACGGCGTTTGGTAGTATAAAATAAACATTTTTAGCTTAAATAAATAATAGACATAGAACTCTGTTTCCCTGTAAACCAACTTGAAGCAAGTATCGTTTGTTCGGCAGATACAGTGACACAGTAAAGCACCTTTTGCAGATAATATGATGTTTACCGGAATCACACGAAAACTAAATTCTTTTTCGACAATTTTTAAGGGAGGGTAACTGTGTGTGTGTGTGTGTGAGCGTGGGCTTAAAATTACCATGACTTGCAGAAAATGTGTATTACTCCACGCCGCACTACAGCACCCCTCTCTCCACCGCCGCCTCCTTCATCTTTCCTATTTACTAAAGCACTGACTGCGTGTCCGCTCGTCTCCTCATTCCTCTTCAAGAATTCTGTAATTTCGTTTACCTGTTCCCACAAATCGTATCCAAAGTACGAAGAAGAAGAAGCAGTTCACAATTTTATACATCAACTCCGCACCTCCGCCCTTTCCATCTAGTCGTCAAAAAGAAATTATCTATACTGATTGAAACTAGAATTTCTGTAATGCAACTTGCAGGATAGAAAAGTGTTTAAACACGAGGTACTTCCAGCATTTAATGGCTGTCTTTTCTTGTCTAAAAGATAAGAACGCATTATAATCAATGTTGTAAAAAGTAGTAGCCTAAGATATAAACTTTAAGGTATACACGAGTAATATAAACAGCCAACTAGATGCAACAATAATAATTTTATTAATAATTTCAACAAACTCAACATGTTTCGGGCGATAATTTCGCCCATCCTCAGGAGTACTAGACTGTGTTTACAGCTTGTGGTAAAAAGCGCCGACGATGCTGCCTGCAGGCAGTGCTGCTGAGGATGGGCGAAATTATCGCCCGAAACATGTTGAGTTGATTGAAATTATTAATAAAATTATTATTTTTGCATCTAGTTGGCTGTTTATATTATTGTATCAATGAAGCACGGCCACACAAACGTCAAAGTATACACAAGAATACGTTCATACGAGTTTTTTTTTTTAAGAATTTAAAACTTGTTCTCTTTCTGTAAGGAAGACAAAAGACTAAGGATGTCAGAGGATAAGGTGCTGAGCGGAAAGAAAGGAAACAGAGACACGCAAACATATGTAGCTTAATAATTTGCAAAATTCGTCAACTGTTAAACCTAATATTACTGAAATCGACCAAGAACGGAGCACGTAGAACGCACTGGGCGGATGAGAAATGTAAGTAAGCAACGGCATGGAAGTTACAGGCATACTTGAACGAATGTATGAAATTTCATATTAATCTTCATACTTTCTTAAAAATAAAATAAAATAATCATTACATATAATGATCGAGTTACTCGCATCAGCTCTCAGACACACAGTGTTTCCCTCAGTAAGACCAATCGGTGACATCTGTATGGGGAAATATTTGCTGTTTATAGCAGGTTCATGCGTAAGACATGAATACATACACCGTGCGGGCAAACTGCAGAAATTCAATGTTAAACCTGACGTTATGTATACTAACCAAAGGGCTTTAAAGTTGGGTTGAATCGATGTTCCCTCAATGGCGGACTCTTGTGAAGAAAGTGATGAGCCTTCTGGTTAGGTAGAAGCTGAGAACTTGACCCAGTCATCGATTGTCAAAAGGGGTTGGAAGACTAAGCATGAGATGAGAAGATAAGATTAACATGGACAAAGGGCGACAGACTGTAAAGATGGCAGATCGATGAATTAGCTCAGGATCTTCTTAAATAGTTGGGCTTGGCATTAGCAGGGTTGAATATGGGGCTTCTAGAACCACGGTTGAAGTGTAGTGGCAATAACGCACCACCAGCGGAGGGAAATCTTTAAAGCCAAGGGATTACTTTAGGGACCACCGGGGTTAACATGCATTCTGCGTTCAGCCCACGTTGTGCATTGTTATGTTTTGTACGGTTCTCAGAAAAATCAGTGATTATTTCCCTACAGAGTATTAAATTATATAAAATTTAACCGAGAGACAAATTGTTTACTGCACCTTAGGAAATGAATCTGTCAATATATTGGCAGTAAATCTTGGTTCCTCTGGTTAATTTCTTTAATCGATGTCCTACGGCTTTAGACAGCCCGACTGAATTGTAGATCATTGCGTACTTGTAACTGGATATTAGACAGTCTAACAGACATTCTTACAAAGGAGCTTCGACATTTATGTTTTCATCATCACTGTCTCCCGCACAATTTGTGGTTCTCTCAGATTCTTTTTTTTTTTTTGCGTGGTTTAGTCTCTCCACCGTATTCACAAACCATGTTATATTGCTAGGTTCCCATATGATATATGCACACATTACCGAACAATACACATACAACAGACAAGCGTATATACAGCGTATATACAGCGTAAATACGAGTATATACATATACCAGGTCACAGTGGAAACCTACCAGTACAACACGATTTGTAAATACAATGAACAGACTACACCATGCAAGAATGTGAACCTATGAAAACTACAAAGTTTGCAGGAGTCAGTGATGATGTCAAAACCCAAACATGGAAACGCGTTTGTCACAAGCAAAAGAACAAAAGTAAACGAAAACTGTTGGATTCTTCAACATTTAGTTACTAAGTTAATCCATACTACTTGCTGCACTTGAATTTTTTACTGTACTTGCAAGGGTATACTTCTACTACTACTACTATTGTTGCTAGAACCACAACAACAACAACAACAACTACTACTACTACTACTACTACTACTACTAGTACTACTACTACTACTACTACTACTATTACTAGCTGTAGTACTAGGAGGAAAAAGAGGAGGAGGGGGAAGAGCAGCTCAAGGAACGGTTTGTATAGATGAAGAACAGACTATCGCTTATCTCCAGCATCACATTATACTGTCTGCAAGAAAATTCATACAGAAGTAAAGAAATGGCTTGAGGACGAAGACGAAAACTCGCTTCTCTAAAGAACAGAAAGTAAGGAAAATGAAAAAGATGTAAGGGAGATAGATGCAGGTACGTAATTGAAGGAAGGAGCTTGGAAGTGATGGTACAGTCTGCACTGTGGTGTACAGCCTAGTCATGTGACAGTATACCAACAAAAAAATCCCAAACGAAGTGGACTGTCATGCATATCAAAGAAAGTATCATTGTGACATGTAGCCGGAAATGATAACTTTACAATAAAACAAGACTGTGCGCGGTTGCCCAATTCCTCCCATTATAAATGTGTTTCTATTCGTGAGGAAACACCGTGCCTGAGCACCAAGGGTCGCAGTGAACCGCTCTGAATCTAAATTTCGTTTGTCTGGAAAACGAAACCTCAATGCTTCTACAGCGGTAAAGATGGTTTCACTTAAGAACAAAGAAAAGTTCTGGGAAGAACTGAACTTCAAATACATCAATCTATAGGCCTGTAACGAATTACAGACCTCTTCACTACAAGATTTTCCCCATTCTGCCCTCGAGTAATCCGGATTTCCACAGCTGTGCAGCTGTTAACTTAATTTTGGTATTTACCTTAACACCCATATTTTAGACACTTTCTAAGCTGGAATCATGCAATACAGAGTGGCGCAGAGCCGACTGGCATTTTTTACACTCGATAATATTTACACGACAAGAAAGGAATAAATAAAATTCACCAGTTGTATGTAAGAAGCACGCATTTTATTATTCATGTATTATTTTTGATGGATAATATCTTGCAGATGGCCTCCGTTACTTGCAGCACATGGTCTTAAGCGATTCACAAAACTGTTGAAACTCGGCGCCATAGCTCTTGATTTGTGGTTGAAAGTTCATCCCGAAGAGTTCTTGCATTGTGTGTGGGCGATTCATATATGATATGTACATTTTATCAAGTATCCCCATAGGAAGAAATTCGGAGAAAGTACAGGTCATGGGATACCCGAAACATAAAAATGCTTCTGGTCGCACATAAACACGCTGAACTTTCCAGTGACCCACTGTAAATGAGTAAGTTCTGAAATGTTATATTTCTCAGTGTGAAAACTCTGCGCCCTACCAACCTCATAGGGCACATGTAAGTTCTGAAATGTGTTAGTCAAGTCTGCGCCGCCCTCTACAAAGCATGATGAGCAAATGAACATATTTGCAAAACATTAATGAAGGAAATATTATTAAATAAATCGATTGTTTAAAGCCTGCAGCAACTTTACGAACTTAAAGATAAGTTTCGTTGGTAGTATTGTCCACCCTTCCACGCCTAGATATCATAACTGATGCTGTCCTATTTCGGATTTTCAGACTAAAAGTGTGTATATATATATCCACTCACCTTCTGTATACGTGCTACATGTCCCGCCCAATTATCACCACGTGACCGTCACAGCTGTCGCACAACTAAATTCCACCAACCGTCGCGTCTGGTCTTTGATCTTACGACTCCTCTAGTTGTAGAAACGTAACGGTACGCGCACCCTCGACCACGTCGAAAGGTAGGCACTTTTCGCAAGAATGGGAATATTTGTACCGAGTACAATCAGCCATCAGATTTAGGACGCACGATCTGCCTTCAGTTCATTGCAGGTTGCTGATTAGTGGGTGCAGTCAGCATCTAGGAAGAAGAAATACTGACAGCTGAAGGTGAAGAAAAGAAGAAATAGGATGACGATTCTGGTTGCAACATATCTGCGAGAAAAGAATGAGACATGGGGAATTTCATTTTTTATGTCCAGATGTATCAGCACAGAAGGCATACAAAAATTTCATTGTTTTCGGATGACTTGGGGAACTTTAAGTGCTGTCTCTCCGGTATAATGTTGGACTTAACTTGCAGAGGCCGCAACCTACACAATACTTGACAAACACAAGAGACGTACATCTATTCCCTCAGTGGGATTCGAAATCGCAATCCCAGCAATCAAGCGACCTTAGACGTACGCCTTAGACCGCACAGCCAATGGGACTGGCAATGATTATTTTGTCTTGCTTTTGGGTTCAGTATTCCTTTCTAAACAAAGAATACACAATCGCACGACAATGAATGAACACCGCGTGTGTGTGTTTGTGTGTGTGTGTATATATATATATATATATATATATATATATATATATATATCGAGATACATCGAAATTTTTAACGGTTACTCCTGGCATGCACCAAAAACTTGGACAGAGGGAGTGGAATAGGCTACGAAAGCGAATATACGAATACGAAGGGAAAGTAAAGCCAATAAATATGACGGACGACTATCCTGCACGAGAAGAATCGTTCCCAGTAGCATTACGGTCCACTTTCCATTACTTCGCCTATCAACTATCATACTATTATCATTTTTCATATAAATTTCATCTCAGTCAACGTCATTCATTCAGAATTACAACACTTCGAACGTTCTGTTTACACAGAGTTACACGACAGCGTGTTATACACATATCGTTTTTACTCCAACAAAAAAGGGGCTTGGAATCGACTCTCTCCTGTTACATTTGGTCACAAAATGAAATTCATTACGTATGTTGCTATCTACAACATGAAACTAGATTATGGCTTATTAACATAATGGCAGAAGATGTTTAGCGCGTTGCACGAGGACTAAAGAACTGTGCAAAGATAAAACTCTCGCTGTGCAATCCATGAAGTCATGTGCGAGTGGAGGTATAGCTCCATTCATTCATAACATCTGTTCTAGATAGAACTGAGTGGTAAGGTTCATGTCCTGGCCTATTTGTCCCGGGGGTAAAGCCAATGCCCACCCCTGGGTGGATTCCACTAAAGGTCTGTACGCTTTGGATAGGAGAAGTATCTTTTGCTCTACCACAAATCGCACCAGGAATCTTAGATGTTTTACCGTCTACATTACGCCGGCTCCTTATGAGAAATATATAAAAAATCATAGTCGGAACAAATAAAGAACAACACCCTCTAGACCATATAGACATAAACGAAAGGATATCGTAGAGAATAACAGATCAGTGTTCACCTTACGATCCGGTGGCCATGTATCCCAGAGCGTAACTCTGTTCGTACAACTAGGTGTAGACTGTGAGAGGTACAGTCAAAATAAGTCACTTAAGTCGAGCAGGTTAATGTAGCGACAAGCTACATACGTGTGCTCTGACGTCATTACTTCGAATTTATATGTGTACATACTAGCTATTTTGTATTTCGTGATATTCTTGTCTCTTCACCCGCAAGTCAAAATCACCTATTTAAAATACGCCACAACCGACTCCTTTAAAACCCTTACCCAAAAACAATTCAAGACCATCTTCTCAACTAATTCCATACTTCCGTTTCTACACCTGAAACTACACGGTTAACTGACCTAAGACACGTCGGAATTACTCATGTGTGTTTACTCAACAAGAGACAGAGATCCATGCCTTCAGCGGGATTCGAACCCACAATCCCAACAAACGAGCGGCCTTAAGACCCACGCATTAGACAGCGCGGCCACCGGTATCGGCAATCACAACTCTTACTTGCTTAAAATTCATGTTAATATTGTGTAAGAGAAATTTCCTTTTAGAGTTGCTACTGTTCGTTATTAACCGTCTGTGTATTCCCCCTTTATTGATAAATCTAATTAAGCAAAGATGTAGTCCAAACTCTCCAACTTTCTTGTAAGCAAAAGTATCAGTATCAATAACGAATGCAGTAACACGAGTGGCTCTGTCGCGTGCGCGAATTCTGTGACGTGCTGAAAGTCAAGAAACGGCGGTACGAAACGTCGAAAAGTCGAGAATCAATCAGCCCGCTAAGCAGCCTAACAACCCAGAAGATCAGAATCCTCAAGTTCAGCGATATTCAAACCTCAGACCTCAAACCTCGCAAACAGAAGCAAGTTGTTACATTTATCATGAAATGTTCTGTCTGGCTAACCACACTACATGTTTCTTTCGATTGTTTTGTTCTGTTATTTACCGAAAGCACCAGTGGTCCTCATAGCTTCAGTAGTTTCAGGCTTCAACGACCTGTAGTGAACACTTGCCGCTCACTGTGTAACAAGAATGACATAGCCAGCCATTTGCAGTTACAGACGTACTTTACACAGATGATAACGAGAAAGTCCAATAATACACGCACATTGCACGGCGTAAACAGCCAAAATACGGCCATCATTTGAACAAAACTGAAGAATGAAACAGGCTTCCACCACGGTGTATATGAGATCTTTGCTCGCCTGGGATAGTACAAAGCGTTGATTTGTATCTAGTTACCGAAGTGTCGGGACAACCTATCTGCCCTATCTTCAAGGGTAAAGCAGTCTATGACTTGACTTTTAGGCTGATTGGCCAAGAGAATGTCCATAAATGTGCGTAATTACCAATAAACACTGCATTACATCACAGACGAGCGCAGATTTCAGACTAGTAGAAGTCAGGGACATACAGATTTACCCTTAGAACTTGACACAGATGTGTACCATGTATGGGATCTGTACCGCTTTGCATCTTGTCTCCGTCTGTTAATGTGTTCTGAAATCCTATCTTCGAAAACAACACTGCGGCCAGTCAAGATAACTTCTGACGTGAAAAAATTACTTTCGCTCTCAAATTCCATGCAACAGAGTTGTTCTTTAGATAAGATCAGTCGCTCAATCCACCATAAATTTCCCGCTATTTATTGCAGTCGCGTATGCACGAGCCTCGATTTCATCTTCAGCCAGTTTATTCCAACTAACAAATTTATTTAAGGTCCACTTTAATATTACCCTCCTATCTAACATTTCCTCATTCTTCATGCATGCTGCAGGCCACATAAAACTTATCCTACTTCATTTAGCCAGCCAAATGAAAAGAACCCTGAAATTTTTTCAAGTGAAACACCTGCATTTTTGTGGAAAATTGAATACAACACGGTAATTACGTGAAATGTGTTTTTGGTTCGAGAATGATTGCCAGAGTACTGTGAAACGTAATACAACGACCAACAGATATATGCAAGGGAGCTGCATTTTTAAATTTCTTCTGCCTATACAATAGGCAATCTGCTGGTTTCTCCGACCTCCATACCATTAAATTCTCCTGTGAATACTACTTTGAACTTAGATAAAATTTACAGGTTTCCTCCTTCCGTAATTTTTCCTACTTCGCTAACGTTTACAAAGAGGGGAATACGCACAAAACAGCAGACAAGTTTTGATAATTTCTTTTTAGAGTACGGATCAACGTGAGGGAACGGAGAAAACCATATTTAGCATCCTGTTTGACGTCAATCAACTAATGAATCACTGAAAGCACGCATGCGAAATTTTGTATGGAGACAGATTATAACAACTTCTGTAGTTTCTGTATGAAACATTGCTTAAATGTCATCAGTCACAAGTATGAAGATGTTGATAATTTGGGCGGTTACACGCGATAAACTGGGCGCAAACGGAACGTGTACTAACGGAAATCAAGCACACAAAAAGAAGAGTAATTAGTAGCTACACTTGTCAATCTACAGTTTTACCAGGCCCACCTCGAAGCAAAGTACCTTCTTCCAGAATTATTTTCAAAACTACCACTACGCAATATAGGCTGATTCACATTAAAACAAAATAATTCGGCAGGAGGTAACCTAAAATCATAAGTAAATATTAATGCCCCTCCATATAACTTCGGCCCAAAACGACCCAACTTCCTTATTTCTCTTTGCTACCAGGGATCTTGCAGTGCATATGGATGTGTAGAGCGTATTCGAAATACACTTTTCAAACTACGTTGCCTTGACAACAAACAACTTCATCCAAGTCTAATTTCTTTTGTTTGCTGCGAAACAAAGGCAGCGGTTAGTGTTGGAGCGAGACAACACGGCGTAAATTTATCGTAAGAAAATGAAAAGAAACAAAGAACTCGTTAGACATTAGAAAGACAGGAAAGAAAAAGAAGCAAGCCATAATGTTCTGAAAGATCCCGCAGTTTTAAAAACTTTCAGGTCAACGTGTTTTTTTACTCTATTCTTCGAGACAAAACTTCAAGTAATGTTCGTACTTGCTAGACAATAGTTTCAAAAGAATAACTTTCTGAGTTTTGTGAGGTTCCAGTCTTTTGGGAAGTCTTGTACCTGTTGTATAGCTTGTTCCTAAAACATGTACACTAAAATTAATTAATTAGTAAACTACCATCACACATAACTACATATTGTGTAAAGAAAATCTACCTTTTCGGTCCTACGGACCATCAATAAGCTACACAACTAGTCTGATGAAGGTTTGGTAGGACCGAAACATGGAATATATAATTCCGTTTAATTGGGGTTCACTATTTAATTAATTAATTCATTCATAATTTAAATAGAAATAGATACCCAAAAAGTTACATATAAACTAAAATAACAACATAATGACGACCGGAAGGAGTCTAAGAAAAATTTGTCGTGGGGTCTCGATGATTTTGCGTATTTATAAGCAGTTTATTTAAATATGACATCAGTAACTCACAGTTATATAAGTTAACATGACACAATTTATAAACATTTAAAAATATTCAGCTCATAGGCAGAAGTGCTGGAAACATTTTTTGTCAAAATATTCCATACAAATTTCTAATTACATTACAACATGATCTGCATCAGGAACATGGCAATTTTTAAAATTCCTTCTTTAAAAATAATGCTATCTCATTCCTTTGTCGACCGTTATATTGGACATTATTTTCTTCAAAGCGTTTTTAAATTGTAGTACCTGATGATGGCCATGCAGGCCGAAACATGTTGTACTAAATACAGATTAGCTATAAAATTTGAGTCGTTAATGACCTGCGTATATTTTATTCCATTCAATAATAGTGAAATATGAACTGAAAAACATGTTATCAAAAACTGTGGATCCTGTTTTATTTTACAACGCTGTGAATATCTGAGACTGTTAGCATCGATGTTAGGTGTGAGATTAATACGAAAGAACTTGAAGGGACGCCGATGTGGCTTATTCGAAGCATTATGTGACATTTGCCTGCCGTCTGCAGTAATCCACGGGTGACATCAGTTAGGATAACAGGTGAAGCGACCGGGATTAAAACAGGACGCCTTCCGTAACACAGTCTAATACGTTATCACTGCACCAAACTGCTCGGTTCAAATGAAGAGATCGTGGCCCAGTATAAATTAGTATCCCAGCACTTTCGAAGTAAGCGAGGAAACACACAACAAATTCTTAACCCCAGACAGGGTAGTCGGTGTCTCGGCCGAGATTATAACCTTCTCCCACCTTAATATAAGTTACAAGTAACACGGCTGAAGTCAGAAACCTTTTACTTCAGATGCTGCAGTTCAACCAAATGACCAAAACATTGCACATGTTATTCTAAACCAAAGGCCAGCGTTCACGTCAGCCCGAACCTAGGTCACTTCGTGGTCCGGTTGAGCCCAGTCCACAAGCCCACATGCTATTTCTTAAAGAAAAATTTCAGTCCACTGTATCTTGTCACAGAGTACGAATGATTTATAGTATAGGAAGCCTGCATCCGACAGTAAATTAAGGAACGTAGAAACTCTTCTCCGAAATAAAGTAAAGTGAATTGCTAAGAAAACACGGACTCCAAATTACCGGGGATGTAGGCTTCCCATGCGAAAATACTTACGTCACGGCTGCCGTATTCAAGGACGCAATAAAATGGACAGTCTTGATGATACTCGTACCTGAACCAAAGCGTCCAAATAGCATAATTAGCAACTCGCACACTCCTATTCTTCACGTAATATTACTACGGTAACCAGATGAACAGGATTTGCAGCCCGCGTGAAAGACAGGAAAAATACTCGCGGAATTTTAACTGAGACAACCTGAAGAGAAAAGACAAGCTGGCAGCCTCAGGCCTAGATGGGATAATAATATTAAACTTGATCTTCAAGTAACAGCGTGTAATGGTGCAAGGTGTGCGAGAAGAGGATTAAATAAATTAAAATTTCTTGATCACTAGAGATATTGTCATCTTTTCAATAAGAAATCTGTTCCATCGAATCAGCTTTAGCTGCTCGATAAATGAAAACAAATATGCACTCAACGAGAGAGTGCCAGTGTAAATAGCATACTCGCATTCTGTTTTGTTTGTTTAGCGCTTGTAAAGATTGTATCAATTCCACAACATGATGTGCTCTGACGTAGAAGCGCATCGATCAATGCCACTTTGGCCACCATTCTCGGTGGATATGTACACGGACGTAATAGATGCTAACCTCAGAACAAATGTATCATTTTAAAACGTAAACTCATTTTGCGCCGGTAAAGGGATGAGATTTATTCAGTTCTTCACAAACTTTCAATAATGCAAAACTGTCTAGCTGAAATATACACTTAAAAATAACAGAGAAAAAACAGCATTCACAGCTTTATTTAGTAGCACCTTACCCTATTATACTGCGACATGTTAAGACTTTTATCAAAAGCCATAATCAGGTATATATAAAATACTTGCAGAAAGAATGCCTACATAAAACGCAATAATTTTTTGTGTTGTAAAAAAAAATTTTTTCTGTTGTGTACTGACATTTTTTTTTGTGTGTGTATTTCATAGATGCCTAACGATGGTTTGGATAGAAGCCGAAATATGTCGCAATATCAATATAATATACAGAAGAACACTTATAAATATGGTTGTGATTGTTCCTTTCCCCCTATTTTTAACACGTCCGTCACAGCGAGATGCCACAAGTACCGAAAACATATAATGATAGCGGAACAGTCCCAAACGCAATATTTTGCGTCCCTGCATAAAGGGCAGCTTTAAAATTGGCATTTTTTGTCAGATATTCTTAGGAAAAGCGAATCAGACAAAAATATTTACGACATATGTAGCCCGTGCAATAGAGACGAGGAGATTTACAAATTAAATTATTAACTGGAATACCTTATGGAAAGAGTTTAGTTGCAAGACCTAAACGTGAATGTCACGGTAAAGTGTAGATTAAATTTAATGGAGAATGGCGTGCACTGGATCAGGATACGGCCGAGCGGCGGTCTCACCTAAGCAACGTAACGAACCTTAGCGTTCCATAAAACGCATGGCTTTTTTTTTAAGATCTTAGCAACTAACACCTTATAAGGAAATATTCTATTCCATAAAATTAGTGAAATAAATAATCCAGCTACAAGTATAAGGGTCTTCAATATATTATAGCTTTTCTCATTTTTAAGTTTCTTGGAGAAGTCTGAACACAATAAATGAAGTAGCACCTGTAGCAACATAATCGCTTTCCGTCGATAAACACCCATTATTGCTTCTAATCAGTTTCGTTTTTCAGCACAACTTATATACCATCAACACGCTATCACATAAAATTATGACGAAATATTTTCTTATTAAACGTAAGTATAGCATTTTAAAACTCCACCTATACCTACACTCCTCCAATATGCCATCAAGGTGTGTGCTGGAATAACCTCACTTTTTCAATATTTCTCTTTCGCCTTTAAGCGGACTCGTCCATATGAATGTAACGTACGAATTACGTAGGGTGGATAATATCCTATATCGAAAATTACATTGTTTATTTATTTTGTATTAATATAATATATGATCAAGTTTAACTTGCTGTCTTCTGTGACTTCACATTCTGTCTGCTGAATTAGTAATAGGTTCACCTTAATTTTAAGCCTACAGGTCATAAGTCCCTGAATTTGGAATCGTAATTCTTAACGTACCGACATTTATGTGAAAAGCAAACTGCATAAAATTGTCATATTGTACTTACTATAGCGAATTAAAGCACAACACATTTTCGTCCTCATTACACGAATTTCTGTAAAAGTCTGACAGTGGCACATGGCTCGTGTCGAAACGTGTGGCACATGGCGCGTGTCGAAACGAGTGGCACATGGCCCGTGTCGAAACGTGTGGCACATGGCTCGTGTCGAAACGTGTGGCACATGGCTCGTGTCGAAACGAGTGGCACATGGCTCGTGTCGAAACGTGTGACACATGGCTCGTGTCGAAACGTGTGGCACAAGGCTCGTGTCGAAAGAAGTGGCACATGGCTCGTGTCGAAACGTGTGACACATGGCTCGTGTCGAAACGTGTGGCACAAGGCTCGTGTCGAAAGAAGTGGCACATGGCTCGTGTCGAAACGTGTGGCACATGGCTCGTGTCGAAACGTGTGGCACATGGCCCGTGTCGAAACTTGTAACCAGTTGTATACGAAATAAAAAGAAGCTGTAGATGGAAAACAAGTAATTATTACAGTGACGAAGGACGAAATGGTGAGCCACAAATGAAACAAATATTTGCCCCAGCGTCTCATATTTACAACACCTATCACCATTCAAATAATAAGTCTGACGCCATATTCCCTAGAATTTAAGTTTGTTTTTATCAACACAATGTCTCTCTCTTACATTGTGCTACCTTCCGTGCATCCATTGAGAGGTGCACCGCTGTTCCTTACCTTGATTGTGAAGTTTAGTCAAGAAGCATGTAGATTATTAATCCCACATACAGGCAAGCACAAGTACTGTAAGAAGGGCTTCTTAAAGATGGGCAATATAACGTAAGAGCAAATGCATCATTTCAGTGGGCTGCGGTTTGGTTGAAAATAACACTGGTGTAGCTAGCGGCTACAGACACCCACGTATTACACCGTGCGGTCGCATTACGTGTGAAGGATACGTTCCTGAATATATCGCATAATTCAAGACTAATATTTCCATAGTAATATATATTAAGTTGGGTGTGTTCCAGGAGTACACGAATCTAAAACCTTTGTATGAATAGCATATTACTGTCAATAAATGTAATTTCAAATATACTTAGCAACAAAAAAATACAATGTAATAATTCAGATTATTTCGGATTTTCCCATCAATTTGGACTCTATCAGTACTTTTGTTTTGTACTGCACTTTTTCAAATTAGCACAAAGTGCGAGGGCACTGTATACCGTGTGTGTTTTCTTATAATAAAACCAAATAGATGCACTAATTTCTCAAATTTATTTTTGGAATAAAACTCTACATGTTTCGGACAGTTCCTCTGTCCATAATCAGGAGTTTTTCACTTTACACACAGCAATGGTATATGTCATACAGGTTTGCTTGTGAGCAAGCTGTCAGCAAACCTGTATGACATATACCATTGCTGTGTGTACAGTGAAAAACTCCTGATTATGGACAGAGGAACTGTCTGAACCATATAGAGTTTTATTCCCAAAAATATTTGAGGAATTAGTGCATCTAGTTGGTTTTATTATAAGAATTTATCGCGATGCACGGTCACCTGAAGGTCAAATTCGTGTGTTTTTTCTTTCAGTAAACTTTCACCTCGTCGTTATTAGCCTCATATCAGCACATCCAACGGCCTTCGAAAATTTACAGCCGTAACAGGCCTCATGATTGAAATGTTAATGAAACTTCTCTCCGACAAGGATTCACGCTCGGCGGTGACTGAGTGGTGAGAGACATGACGACTCGTTCTGACACACGTTTCGTCAGAACGCTGTACAAAGAAGAAATGAGAAGGACCGACAATCACTGCAAACATCTTTCCCTGTCAGTCTGTCTGTTTCCTGTCACCGTAAATTTCTGTAACCACAATATTCATCAGAGTGTAACATTTGACACTGTAGGCATACCGTATGTCTTGAATCATCTTCCCTATGCCTGAGTTTCTGAAATAAAAGTTGGGAAACTGAACAGCGATATCTTACCATCTATAATGTTGATGTGGAACTCTTAATATTACGTAACGTGACTTCTGTCACGTGAAAATCAGTGCCCTATAGGCCCCCAAAACAGGAACACAATAAGGAAATGAACTTCTAAGCTTATCTGATTTGTATTTGAGATATGTGCTGTATTTCTTCCTAAAAGAGTCGCAAAATTTGTGTCCTCGCTAGTACAAATCGCGTTTTGCACCCATTTATATTTGTGAAAATATTTACTGCATGCAGACATTTACAGAATATGTTGAAGGTTTTGTAAAATTTTCGGGACGTTACAAGGGTCCCTATCTTTTAAATTAAAATTGTGACGGAACTGCCCCGGGAATTTAAGCAAGAGACGGACTAAAATAAACCCCCAAACCCCCAAAATCGATATGTTACCCCCCCCCCCAACGTTCCAAACAACAGCAGAATAGAGCTTCATTCGAAACAACAGCGCAGGTGTAGGGAGACCGATTGATGTGATGAAGAGATACATACATACACACAAACATGAATACATGCACACACGCATGCATGCACACATGTATACATACATACATGCTTACATGCACACACACCTACATACATACATGCACGCATACATACGTACACACATACATACATACATTCACACATACATACATACATACATTCACACATACATACACACATACATACACACATACATACATACATTCACACATACATACACACATACATACATACATACATACATACATACATACATACATACACATATACACACACACATACATACATACATACATACACACATACATACATACACATATACATACATACACAAACACATACATACATACATACATACACAAATACACACACATACATACATACATACATACATACATGCACACACGCATGCATGCATACATGTATACATACATACATGCGTGCATGCACGCATACATACGTACACACACATACATACACACATACATACCTACATATATACATACACATATACATACATACATACATACGTACATACATACGTACATACATACATACATACATACACACATACATACACATGTGCATACAAAATAGGTTTTCTATATACAGTTGGTACAACCTAAATACCCATACAGTTACTCCATAGGTCCTGAGGTCGATGTAAAGTACCCTCTGATAGTGATGAACAGTTGTTAACAAGCAACTAAGAATACAAGAACCTTCGTCAGAAAGTAGTTTGAATAACCCGATGGAACTTCTGGAATCCAGCAGATTAATTGTTCTAAAAATTAATTTCAAATAATGCCTCACATCACGCAGCAACGTCCTCCTTAGTGGGTTGTCAAGTACGCAGCTGTTCGAGATAATAAGAACCATTGCACAAACTACGTGATTCATTTTTAAGACCGTTACTTAAAGATGCCGTCAATTGCTAAGATTATACAGCGCTGGAGTTCACACAAAACAGCCCGCTCCCTTGTCTCTTGCCTGATTCTTGTGAACAGAGCGGACATCCAGACACTCCATATATCGGTGAACTGTCTAACGCCTGGACCTATTCAGTGGCCTCATCATTTCAGTATTTCCGACTCAAAATACGTATGTAAGCTACTTCCCAATCTTTCTGAATCTCCCGAACAACTCATATTACTTCATGTCAGAATTCTAATAATAATGGACTGAGATGATCTGGCTCAGAATAGGGACAAATAGCTCTTGTGATTGCGGTTATGAACATTCGGGTTCCACGAAATGCAGAAAATTTCTTGACTAAATGAGGATGTTAGGTTTTCAGGAAGGAATCTTTCACGCGCACTTAGTCAGTTGGTTAGTTATTTAGTTGGCGAACAATATAATTAACTTCAATACGAATATCAATATAATCACTTATCTATTCTCTTTAATTTGTACTTAGAATTGTCTTTTCCCAACTAAACATTTTAAGCTGAAATGCAGTTAGTTCTAAGATTATGAAAGGTTAGAATGTATGTTAATGACAAATTGACACATAACGGTGGCCAAGCCAAAATCTCTCCTCACTTATAACTCATTAGGTGTCTCTGGAATATAAACATGAACCCGCGTGGCGAGAACGGACCAATGACTACGAGATGATCCCTGCAGTGATTAGGAATGTCTGGCGCACTGCGGGAGATGGCTGCTTATGTGGAGAACTACTGGACTTCTAGTAGTAGCGAATAGACTCCTCTAGGAGGTCACAAAGACTGAAAACTTCAAGAATTTCGAGTAGCGTGTAGTGAGCAAGCGCACTGTAAGGCTGCTCTCGGGACAGACTGTAGCACCATGTCAATCGCCACGAAACTTTGCACATGCGCATGTATCTTATACCTAGCAGGGATTACTTACTGATCTGTGGACAGTACAGAACAACGTCCAGTTCTTCACACCTCGCGCCTTCTAAACTTCAGAACACAGCTGTAATATTTTTAACACACGCAACAAATCAACAGATTTCAATTACGTCTTTCAATTTTTGTTCATGTCAGTTCAGTTCCATAAATAGGGCAGGCTTACAATGTCAGTCAAACACAACTACATTTTAAATATATTATTTTATGTATATTAATAATTGTCCAAACCATAAACATAAAATTCATCAACGCCAAACATAAAATACGTTTCATTTTATTACCGTGCAATGTGAGAACAATATTTATTAAGACCAACTAATTGCACATACTTGTAAAACCGTTAAAATCACATTATCTGATTAAAAATGGATTTAAAATTTCTCCAACATGTTTCAATCCCTCTATGGGATCACCCTCAGGGAGCATAAATTAGTGTAGGAATGAAGTTACTAAGACAGACTGTACATGAGGTTATCTGGTAGCATGCAGTTTTGTTTATGTTATGTCCGTGTGGTTCGGCCTGTGTTCACCGTCCGCTGTGAGTGGACGGTGAACACAGGCCGAACCACACGGACATAACATAAACAAAACTGCATGCTACCAAATAACCTCATGTACAGTCTGTCTTAGTAACTTCATTCCTACACTAATTTATGCTCCCTGAGAGTGATCCCATAGAGGGATTGAAACATGTTGGAGAAATTTTAAATCCATTTTTAATCAGATAATGTGATTTTAATGGTTTTACAAGTATGTGCAATTAGTTGGTC
>Ga0123354_10004840_pt1 | contig 19276 bp, 16 predicted proteins | sample TergutLab28metaG_2_FD_97872 | JGI IMG/M metagenome (GOLD analysis project Ga0123354, IMG submission 97872) | Labiotermes labralis P4 segment gut microbial communities from Petit-Saut dam, French Guiana - Lab288 P4 | ecosystem: Host-associated > Arthropoda: Insects > Digestive system > Gut ...
ACCGTCAATGCCAGCGGATCCAGCAGCACCGTTGCCGCTTGGGCGAAGGTGACACCATGCTTGGTGATGTTCGACTGTGCCTTGGCGGCGTCCCAAGTGACATCCAGGTTCAGTAGGCTCATGCTTATGACGTTTTCCTGATTATCGGTCATCAGTTCTTCAAGTAAGCGTAGCCCGGAATCGTAGATTGAACAAGACTAAAGGCCGGGTTTCATCCAGCAAATGCAGCCAGGAATCGCGCCGTATGTCTATTGAGACACCTTTCCGTCAGCAATGGCCGCCCGCGCCCCTTCGCTTGCTAATATAATCCGCCCACCCTGATCAAGAACGGAAACGACCATGAGCAACGTAAACAAAGTAGTGCTTGCCTACTCGGGCGGGCTGGATACCTCGGTGATCCTCAAATGGTTGCAGGATACCTACCAATGTGAAGTAGTTACCTTTACCGCCGACCTCGGGCAGGGCGAAGAACTCGAACCGGCGCGGCAAAAGGCGCTCAAGGCCGGTATCAGGCCGGAAAACATTTTCATCGACGATTTGCGCGAGGAATTTGTGCGCGATTTCGTCTTCCCCATGTTCCGCTGCAATGCCATCTACGAAGGCGAATACCTGCTCGGCACTTCCATCGCCCGTCCGCTGATCGCCAAGCGCCAGATTGAAATTGCCCGCGCCACCGGGGCTGAAGCCGTCTCGCATGGCGCAACCGGCAAAGGAAACGACCAGGTGCGGTTCGAACTGGGCTACTACGCGCTCATGCCCAACATCAAGGTCATTGCCCCCTGGCGCGAATGGGATCTTCTCTCGCGCGAAAAACTCCTTGCCTACGCCGAAAGACACGATATCCCCATTGAAGGCAAACACCGCGAAGGCGGCTCGCCCTACTCGATGGATGCCAACCTGCTGCACATCTCCTATGAAGGGCGGCATCTTGAAAACCCCGCTGCCGAAGCCGAAGAAAGCATGTGGCGCTGGACGGTTTCCCCGGAACAAGCCCCAGACGCCCCGGAGTACGTCGACCTCGAATTCGCCAATGGCGACCTCATCGCCATCAACGGGCAAAAAATGAAAGCCCACGAACTGCTTGCCAAACTTAACGAACTCGGCGGCAAACACGGCATCGGGCGGCTCGATCTCGTCGAAAATCGCTACGTCGGCATGAAGAGCCGCGGCTGTTACGAAACCCCGGGCGGAACCATCCTCCTGCGCGCCCATCGTGCCATCGAATCCGTTACCCTGGATCGGGAAGTCGCCCATCTCAAGGACGACATCCTTGCCCGTTATGCCAGCCTCATCTATAGCGGCTACTGGTGGAGTCCCGAGCGGCGTGCCTTGCAAACCCTCATCGACCACACCCAACAAGCCGTCAACGGCTGGGTGCGGCTGAAGCTCTACAAGGGCAACACCATCGTCGTTGCGCGCGATTCGAAAACCGACTCGCTCTTCGATTCCAGCATCGCCACCTTTGAAGACGATCAGGGCGCATACAACCAGAAAGACGCCGAAGGTTTTATCCGGCTCAACGCCCTGCGCATGCGCATCGCTGCCAATGCCCGCGCCAGGCGGGGACGGTAAAACTCCCGGCGAAGGAATCTGTCATGCCCTCATTCGACATTCTTTCCGAAGTCGACTTCGTTGCCTTGCGCAACGCCGTCGACGTAGCCAACCGCAAGATTGGCAACCGTTACGACTTCAAGGGAACCAGTGCCCGCGTCGAGCAGAACGACAAACTGCTCACCCTGTATGGCGACAGCGATTTCCAGCTTGGGCAGATGAATGACATCCTCCTGCCCGAGATGACCGCGAAAAAGATTGATGTGCGCTGCCTTAATTACGGCGACCTGCAAAAAATCTCCGGCAACAAGATCAAGCAGGAGGTCCGGGTGCGGGTTGGTGTCGAGCAGGAACTGGCAAAGAAAATCGTCAAGCTCCTAAAAGACGCCAAGCTCAAGGTACAGGCCGCCATTCAGGGGGACGCCGTGCGCGTCTCCGGGGCCAAGCGCGACGTGTTGCAGGAAGCCATTGCGCTCGTGAAAAAGGACGTCACCGACTATCCGCTTCAGTATGGGAATTTTCGGGATTGAACGCCTTCGGGTTCAATACACGCCCTTGAAATATTCCCTTATTGATATTTTTTAGGGCGTTTTTCTTTCCCCCTCTGCCCCTCTCCCGCAATGACGGAGCGAAAACAGGCGTCATTGCGAGCGAAGCGATGCAATCTAGTGTTGGGGTTTTGCAGGGCTTCACTATGCGCTACCTCAACTTGAGTTGGCGTGCGGCGGCGATTTCGCTGCGGATGAGGTGGTAGTGTTCAAGGCGTCGTTCGGAGAGGGTTCCGGCTTGTACTGCGGCACGTAGTGCGCAGCCGGGTTCGGCGTCATGGCGGCAGTCCCGGAAACGGCATTGCCCGAGATAGGGGCGGAATTCGATGAAGGCGGCATCCAGCGTGCCGGGATCAAGGTGTGCCAGCCCGAATGCCTGCAAGCCTGGGCTATCGACCAACCAGCCGTCCCCGCGCGGGTAAAGCCGGGTGAGGGTGGTGGTGTGGCTTCCGCTGTTTAGCGCAATGGAGATTTTGTCGACGGCGGCAGCAGCTTCGGGTATGAGGGCGTTGATCAGGGTGGATTTGCCCATCCCGGATTGGCCGATGAGGAGGATGCGTTCATCCTGTAGCCAGGGTTCGAGCGCATTTGCATCGATGAGGGCGGACAGTTCGATGACCGGGTAGCCGAGTGCGGCGAACACGGCCAGACGTTCGCGTGCATTCGGCAGGTTGGCAATGAGGTCGGACTTGTTGAGTACGATAAGGGCCGGGATGTTTTCGCTCTCCGCCGCCACAAGGCAGCGCGACACGAGCAAGTCGGAAAACCCCGGCTCGGTTGCGGTGACAATGACGATCAAACTCAGGTTGGCGGCAAGCAGCTTCTGGCGGAATGCGTCGGAACGCCATAGCAGGTTACGGCGCGGATACCGGATCTCGATGACCCCCAGCCCGTCACCCGCAGGCGCGATGCCGACTTCATCACCACAGGCGTAATCGTTCTTTTTTCCCCGCGTATGGCAACGCAGGATGGCGCCGGCAGTGCGGACTTCAAAATGACGGCCAAACGCGGCAACGACGGTTCCAAAGGTGAGCGCTTGCGCGCCCGCAGGCGATGGAGATGAAGGAGAGTAACGGTTTTGTGCCACAATCGCGGCCTTTGGTTCAAAAACAGAAAATTATGGCACAGGACGCGAATCATCTGATCTGGCTCGATCTGGAGATGACCGGGCTCGACCCGGAAAGTAACCGCATCATCGAAATCGGCCTTGTCATTACCAGCAGCGCGCTCGATATCGTTGCCGAAGCGCCGGTGATAGCCGTACATCAGCCGGATGAAGTGCTTGATGCGATGGATGACTGGAACAAAGGAACCCACGGGCGCAACGGCTTGATTGAGCGTGTGCGCGCATCGGCCATTTCCGAGGAACAGGCTGAAAATACGATGTTGGCCTTTCTGGAACAGTGGGTTCCCAAGGGCGTCTCGCCGATGTGCGGGAACACCGTGAGCCAGGATCGCCGCTTTCTCCTGCGCTATATGCCCCGTTTCGAGGAATGGTTCCATTATCGGCACCTCGATGTTTCCACGCTCAAGGAACTCGCCAAGCGCTGGAACCCAGAGGTGTACAAGGGCGTGAAAAAAGCTGGCGCGCACACGGCGCTGGCTGACATCATGGAGTCGATCGAGGAACTGCGCTACTACCGGAAGACCTTCCTGCGACTCCCGGAGTGATGTAATAGAAACCTGCGGCACAATGATTTGCCTAACTCTCGACAAAACCCCATCCATGCGTGGATGATTACGGTTTTGTCCCCTTTTCCGGAACCGCATTATGGAATCTACCCGCATCCTGCTCGAAGCCCACGAAATCCCTACGCATTGGTACAACATCGCTGCCGACCTGCCCGTGCCGCTTGCGCCGCCGCTTCTGGCAGATGGCTCGGTTGCACAGCCTGAACAACTGGGGGTAATTTTTCCTCCGGCGATTGTCGAGCAGGAAATGAGCACGGAACGCTGGATCGAAATCCCGCATGAAGTGCGCGATATTTTCCGTCTTTGGCGGCCCGCCCCGCTGGTGCGTGCGGTACGGCTGGAAAACGCGCTGGGGACGCCGGCAAAAATTTTCTTTAAATACGAAGGCATTTCGCCCGCAGGTTCACATAAACCCAATTCCGCCGTGCCACAGGCGTATTACAACCGTGAGGCGGGCATCCGGCGATTGACGACCGAGACGGGCGCCGGACAGTGGGGCGCGTCGCTGGCGCTGGCCGGGCAGATGTTCGGGCTGGAAGTGCGCGTCTACATGGTCAAGGTCAGCTACGAGCAGAAACCATATCGGCGGATGATGATGCAAACCTGGGGGGCGGAAGTCTTCTCCAGCCCATCTTCCCTGACGGAGTGCGGGCGCAAGATTCTGGCCGAAATGCCGGACACCCCCGGATCGCTCGGTATTGCCATTTCCGAGGCGGTGGAGGAAGCGGCAGGCCGGGCCGATACCAATTACGCGCTCGGTTCCGTGCTGAACCATGTGGTGGTGCACCAGAGCATCATCGGGCTGGAAGCGAAGAAGCAACTCGAAAAAATTGGTCTCTACCCTGACATGGTAATTGCGCCCTGCGGCGGCGGTTCCAGCTTTGGCGGCATCGCTTTTCCGTTCCTCGGCGACAAGGCGGCGGGCGACAAGCGCGCGGCAAACCTTCGGGCAATCGCGGTAGAACCGAGTTCCTGCCCCAGCCTTACCAGGGGGCGCTATACCTACGATTTCGGCGATGCTTCCGGCTTCACGCCCATGATGAAGATGTTCACCCTCGGCCACGATTTCGTGCCCGCCGGCATCCACGCAGGCGGATTGCGTTACCACGGTGCTTCGCAACTTGTGTCGCAACTCTATCAGTCGGGCCTGATCGAAGCCGTTGCCGTGCCGCAACTGGCTACGTTTGACGCAGGGGTGCAGTTTGCGCGCCTCGAAGGCATTATCCCCGCGCCGGAATCCTGTCATGCCATCCGCGTGGCCGTCGACGAGGCATTGAGATGCAAAGAAACCGGCGAGGAGAAGGTCATCCTCTTCAACCTCACCGGGCACGGGCATTTCGACATGAGTTCGTTCGAGCGTTATTTCGCCGGGGCGTTGGAAGATTACGAATACCCGGCGGAAGAAGTAGAGAAATCCCTGGCGAAGCTGCCGAAGTTTGGGTGAGGACGGGGCTAGAACTCATTTCATAAATCCAAGTTGCTGACTTCATAACCTCCCTCAGGAGGGAGGCTTTGTCAGCAGTCTGGGGAGCCTTCGGCTCCACAAACAATTGTCTCGCTTACCCCGTCACTCATTTTGGGGATTGCGCTCGACGCGTGTTCAGTTAATCTTCGCCATCGTCCTCTTCTTCGTAATAATAGGAACGGTCTATGCCTTTAATGAAGATTTCGCGGTTGTCTATCTTGTTTGTTAAGGCGGGGCGTAAAAGCTCCCTGATTTCAAGGTCATTGACTGGACTGCGTTCCATAGCGGAAAGATATGCCCGCTTGCCGACGCATGACCAGTCAACGCATAGTTTCAGGTTCTTTTTGAGCATCAGATCCAGCCAAATGCGTGCGCTTCTGCCGTTTCCTTCCATAAATGGGTGAGCAATGTTCATTTCCACATATTTGGCAATGATTTCCTCGAACGTATTTTCAGGCATTTGCTCGATTTTTTTTAAACTTTCGGTAAGATACAGTGCGCTGGCAAAGCGGAAATTTCCTTTGGAGATATTCGCGCCCCTGATTTGTCCGGCAAAACTGAAAAGCCCGTCGAACAAATATTTGTGGATTTGACACAATCCCTCTGTTGTCCCGACCTCGATTGTAGCTATCGTGTCAGTGTCGAAAAGCAGGTATGCCTTTTCTTTGCTTTGTTCGTCGATTGTCTTTGTATGCATGTTTCCCACTCCCCAGACCCCTTTTCCGCAGGCGGGCGAGGGGAATATGCGATGTTTTCAGAGCGTTACAAGTTGCAACGTTTCACTGACTGGTCATTCCATCGTCTTTAAGTTCTGAATTACGTCAGCGACCACTTTTTGCGCGCTGCCGTACAGCATGCGGCAGTTGTCCGTGTAGAACAGGGCATTTTCGATACCGGAGTAGCCAGCGCCCTTGCCGCGCTTGACGACGATGGCCTGGGACGCATGGTCGGCATTCAGAATCGGCATGCCGTAGATCGGGCTGGATTTGTCGGTTCGTGCGACGGGATTGACCACGTCGTTTGCGCCGATGACCAGCGCCACGTCGGTTTGGTTGAAATCGGAATTGATTTCTTCCAGATCGAAAATTTTCTCGTAAGGCACGCCCGCCTCGGCCAGCAATACGTTCATATGGCCCGGCATCCGTCCGGCAACCGGGTGAATGGCAAACTTGACATCGACCCCGGCGTTTTCGAGGCTCTCGGTCATCTCCCAGACTTTATGCTGCGCGCCGGCCACTGCCATGCCGTAACCGGGGATGATGATGACTTTGCTGGCGTAGCGCATCATCGCTGCCGCATCGCGCGCGGAGACTTCTTTCATCGTGCCTTCGATCATGCTGCCCGCCTGCGCTTCGCCGCTGATCGGCTGGAACAGGATATTGAAAATCGAGCGGTTCATTGCCCTGGCCATCAATTGCGTGAGCAGCGTACCGGCTGCGCCGACGACGATACCGGCAATGATCAGCGCCGGGTTCCCCAGGACGTAGCCTTCAAATCCGACCGCCAGCCCAGTGAACGCGTTAAACAGCGAAATCACTACCGGCATGTCAGCCCCGCCAATCGGCAGTGTGACGATAACGCCCAACGCCAGCGCGCAGATGAAGAAACTGATCAGGAACCAGCCGGGAACCATTGCGCCCGTGCCATACAGCAGGTTATAGATGGGGTCGGGGGAAGCACTGTGCCCGATCCAGATGATGGCAATCCCCAGCCAAAGCGTCACGAGGGTCAGGACGGCGTTTACGATATTCTGCGCCGGTAGGCGGAATGCCCTGTTCATCAGGCCCTGCAACTTGGCAAAAGCCACGCATGAGCCGGAAAAGGATACCGACCCGATCAGGGCGCCCAACGTTGCCAGCGTAAATAGCACCGTGCCATGCATGTGCCCGCGTGCGAATTCGACGGCGGCAATCCCCGCTGCCGCGCCGCCACCCATGCCGTTATAGATGGCTACCATTTGCGGCATGTCGGTCATGGCGACTTTTTTGCCCGATATCCAGGCAATGGAGCCTCCAATAGCAATCGCAACGACCATCAGGACGATATTGTCCGTCGGTATGAAAGGCGTTGATTCACCCGGCGTCAGAAAAGTGACCGCTATTGCCAGAACCATGCCCATTCCGGCCCAGAGGATGCCTTTGCGCGCCGTGACCGGCGAACTCATCTTTTTCAGGCCAAGAATGAAGAGAACGGCTGCAATGAAGTAGCTTGCGTCGATCAGCCATCTGATTTCAGGCATGGCTCAGTTTCCTTTCTTTTCGTTTTTGAACATGGCAAGCATGCGTTCTGTCACCACATAGCCGCCTGCTGCATTGGCCGCGCCGAGCAATACGGCAATAAAGCCAATGACTTTTTCGAACGCCGTATCGGCATTACCCAAAGCGGCCATCGCACCGACGAGGACGACGCCATGTATGAAGTTGGAACCCGACATCAAGGGGGTGTGCAGAATGACCGGCACGCGTGAAATGACTTCGTAGCCGGTAAAGGCGGCCAGCATGAAAATATATGCTGCGATGAATCCTTCCATGATTTTGTTTATTCCTGGTGGAGGGTTACAAACCGAGAGCCTGTTTGACGCCTGCATGCCGGAGTTCTCCGGCATGGGTCAGGCAAGTGCCGGCGAGTACTTCATCCTCCCAATCGAGCGTCAATGTACCTTCTTTGATGAAGGGAGAGATGAAATTGAACAAATTCCTGGCGATCATCTCCGAAGCATGTACTGGCATGCGGCTGGTGATATGGGCCGGGCCTATGATGAGTGCTTGGTTTGCCGTGCGCACTTTTTCGTTTGCAACGGTTCCTGCTACGTTGCCCCCTGTTTCGGCTGCCATGTCAACGGCGACCGCCCCCGGTTTCATGGCGGCGACCATGTTCGCGCTGATGATCTGTGGGGCGCGTTTGCCCGGAATCGCCGCTGTGGTGATCAGCACGTCGCATTGCGCCACGGCATGCCTCAGTTTTTCGGCTTGCCGGTGTTTTTCTTCATCGCTCAGTTCGCGCGCATAACCGCCCGCGCCGACAGCGGAGACGCCGGTATCGACAAACTTAGCCCCCAGCGATTCGATTTGCTCGCGCGTTTCGGGGCGGACATCGTAAGCCTCGACCATCGCCCCCAGGCGCCGGGCCGTTGCGATCGCCTGTAAGCCCGCGACACCGGCGCCAATGACCAGTACGCGCGCCGGACGGATTGTCCCGGCTGCGTAAGTCAGCATCGGGAAAAATTTCGGGCAGTGATCCGCCGCGATCAGTACGCACTGATAGCCGGCAATTGATCCCTGCGAGGAAAGAACATCCATGCTTTGCGCCCGTGTGACCCGTGGCAGAAGTTCCATCGCGAAAGCGGTGATTTTCTTCGCCTGTAGCATCTTGACCCGTGCGGCGTCGGCATATGGTTGCAACAGGCCGATCAGGACGGAACCCTCTTTCATTGTCGCCAGTTCATCGGCGTCCGGAACCTGGACTTTCAGAACGATGTCCGCCTGTTGCAGGACTTCGCGCCCGGATGCCGAAAAGTTTTCCAGCGGGAAGGCATCATCGGCCAGAAACGTGCTGGCGCCGATCCCCTTTTCCAGCAGCAACTGCGCGCCTAACGCCTGATAGCGCCGGGCAACATCCGGCGTCATCGTGATGCGCTGTTCGCCCGCTATCGTCTCGCGCAACGCGCCAATGGTTATCATTCGTTCCGACACATGAATCTCCAGCCAATCAACGTGTCATATCGACACATAAAAATTTGATCAAAAACAAACTCAGGTTTGAAACCTCCCCCTTTAGGGGGACAATCTCGCTTGGGAGAGGCGTAACCTCTTTCAAGCGCTTTTGTCGCCCGGTCACGGGCGTGGATTGAAACATGAAGCAAAGCATCAGTCAGTTTCTCCCCCTATTATTAGGGAAACGCTGAACAATTCCTGAGCGTTCTGGCATCGCAGGTGCGGGTTTCAAATCCGCCCAAAACATAGCCTGACACATGGTCTGCAAGCCGACGAACGGACATGGACGTGTTTGAAACCCGCACCTGCGCTGCCCGGACGGAATAAATCAGTGTTTCCTTAGGTCATGATCTTCCCCGATAATGCTTATCAGGGCAATAAGGTTTCAAACAAGAGAGAACTTCACTATGAGGCGATTGCTTTATTGGTTCGTGGGTTTGTTAGTTGCCACCCTGGCAGGGGGGCTTGTGACCAGTTGCGTCGCGGAGCGTCAGTTCTACTACCCGCTACGTGGCGAAAGCGTGAATACGCCGAAAACCCAGGGGCTGGCCTTTGAAGACGTTTATTTTTCGAGCCGGGACGGCACAAAGCTGCATGGCTGGTTTATCCCTGCCGTGGGGGAAAGCAGGGGGGTTGTCCTGCATGTTCACGGGAATGCCGGCAACCTCGGCACCCAGTTTGACATGATTTCATGGTTGCCCGCTGAACATTATGGGTTGTTCATGTTCGACTATCGGGGCTACGGGCTTTCCGAAGGCGAACGTCTGTCACCCCGTGCGTTGATGGAAGACACGCAGGCCGCACTGGCCTGGCTGAGGCAGCGGCCGGGCGTAGACCCAGGGAAAATCCTGGTGCTGGGGCAAAGCCTGGGCGGCAACAATTCTGTTGCAGCGCTTGCGTTGCCGGACGGGGATGGGAAAACCGGGGATGTCGCGGGCGTTGTGCTGGATTCCACGTTCGAATCGTATTCCGCCATTGCCAGCGACTATCATCCCAATCTTGGCTGGTTGCTCAGTGACCGCTACAGCGCGAACCAGCATATTCGTCAACTTGCGCCGATACCGCTCTTTTTTCTGCACGGCGACCAGGATGCGGTTGTCCTGTGGCAGCATTCGCAACGTCTGTTCGAAACCGCCCTGCCGCCCAAACAGATTCGCATCGTACCCGGTGCGGAGCATGTGAGGGCATTGGATGACCCGGATATACGGCAGGAAGTTTTGCGTTTTTTTGAATCTTGCCTCAATGCGCGCTGAGCCTTGCCTCATTGGCAGTGTGCCGTACAGTTGGCATCGCTCTTGATGGGCACATAGCCGACTTGCGTGATGAACTGTTGGCCTTCGTCGCTCAGGAACCAGTCGCGCAGTTTCATGGCGTTTTTGGAAAGCGGGCGGGCGGTGACAATGTAGAAGTTTTCCGTGAAGGGGTAGGCGCCGTTGCGGATGTTTTCCGCCGTCGGCGCAACGCCGTCGACTGCCAGCAGGCGGATGCCGGAAACCGAATGCATGACGGTGGCGTAATAACGGAACGAGTAGCCGATGGCATTGCCCAGGTCATTGTCGTAATGGGCGAGACTGCGGATGAGTCCGCCCATGACAACGAAATATTCAGTTTCGAGTGGTTTTCGCATTGGGGTGTTACGCATGACGTTGCGCAACATGGCGGTCTGGCTGCCTGAGCCTTCGTTGCGCTGGAACGCCAGTATTCTTTTGGGTATTCCCCCTACTTCCTGCCAATCGTTGATTTTGCCGCTGTATATGTCGCGGATTTGTCCGGCGCTCAAGCTTGTCACCGGGTTCTGCTCATTGACCAGGAACACGAAGGCTTCCCTGGCGATGGGTGTGAGCGAGTACGTAATGCCTTTTTGGGCGGCTTCCTTTTTCTGTTCCTCGGAAGGGGCGAGGGCAAAGATCATGTCGGCCCGCCCGTCGATCAGCGCCTGGTAGGCGGCAGGGGTTCTCTCACTGAAAAGCACGGCTTTTCTACGGGGGTCTTCATCGTCCCCGTCATTCTGATTTTTGCCTTTTCGGTAGATGGCATTTGCAGCAGCGGCATAAATCGGGATCAACGCCTCTGCGCCATCCAGTTTCGGGTAATCCCGGTCGATTTGGATTGATGGAGGAGTTTTTGGGGAGACCAAGTTGTTTTTTTCAGTAAAGGGGGTGTAGAAGTTCCAGTCCGATATCCGGGGTCCCTCCGATTCTCTAGGCCAACCCAGGTCTCGCGGGGGTATACGCAAAACCTCCTCTGACCATATCACCACGCCACGGGCATTCCTTACAATTTTTATGCCATCTATTTCGTCTACATGAAAAATTTCCTCTGACCATATCACTACGTCATTAGCATTTCTAATGACTGTTTGGCCATTTATTTCTTCTATGTATACAATGATTTGGCCTTTTTCATTGATGTAAGCCTGTTTCCCGTTTTCCTTGACTTCTGCTACGCCATTGGCGGTAAAACCTGCGGCAGCGGTCTCTTCAAATCTTGGCGGGATCACCATCTTGCCCTTGGCGTTGATATAGCCCCATTTCCCGTTTTCTTCGACTGCGGCCATGGCATTGGCGGAAAAATTATGTGCATTCTCAAACTTCGGCGGGATCACTATCTCTCCCTTGGTGTTGATGTAGCCCCATTTTCCGGTTTTCATAATTCGTGCCAGGCCATTGGCGGCAAAATCATGTGCATTCTCAAACGTCGGCGGAATCACCATTTCGTCCTTGGCGTTGATATAACCCCATTTCCCGTTTTCCAGAATCCGTGCCAGGCCATTGGCGGCAAAATCCTCTGCATACTTAAACTTCGGCGGGATCACTATCTCGCCCTTGGCGTTGATATAACCCCATTTCCTGTTTTCAAAAATCCGTGCCAGGTCATTGGCGGCAAAATCTTCTGCATGCTTAAACGTTGGCGGGATCACCATCTCGCCCTTGGCGTTGATGTAACCCCATTTATCGTTTTCCATAATCCGTGCCAGGCCATTGGCGGTAAAATCCCCTGCATTTTCAAATTTCGGCGAAATCACCATCTCGCCTTTTATGTTGATGTAACCCCATAGCGCGTTTTCCATAATCCGTATCAAGCCATTGGCGGCAGAATTCTTTGCATCCACAGTCTTCGGCGGTGCCACCATCTCGCCCTTGGTGTTGATGGTGCCTCTTTTCAAGTCAATGAATTTGCCTTCCGCGTATGAATGGGTTATTTGAATTTCAACAAGACCCTCTGCCTGACTTGCCTGCGTTTCTGCTGTTGTTGAAACACAACTTTGAAGCCACATCCCAGCCGCCAGAATTGCCGCTGCCAGCCCGGCGGCCCATCTGCCCGTACCCGGTGCAGCCGCTGCCACAGAAGCCTTCCCGGATCCCAAGCCTGGGAGCAGGCAGTCTGGACTGGCGGGCGAAAGGCGGAAAATTTGGTTTTGGCGGTTTGGGCAATTCATGATGATGCTCCGTAAATAATATGTGTTGCGCTTATTATAAATACAAAAGCAGTGACACTTTGCACTCCAGACTGCTGACAAAGCGTCCTCGGATAAACTTTGGGAAACACTGATTTATTCCATCCGGGCATCGTAGGTGCGGGTTTCAAACACGCCCATGTCCGTTCGTCGGCTTGCAGACCATGTGTCAGGCTATGTTTTGGGCGGGTTTGAAACCCGCACCTACGATGCCAGAACGCTCAGAAATTGTTCAGCGCGTCCTTTGATATACCGATCGGTCAGGGGCTGCCCGCGCAATCAGCATAGATCAGCGTGCGCTTTGCGAACCCCAGCGCTGCGGCCGTTCCCTTTACCCTGTACGTTGGGGTTTGCTTCGCGTACCCTAACCTATACGCGCTTTGATATATTGATGGGCTATGGGTAGTTTGGGGTCAGCCGGCCTTGCTGGAAGGAAAAAACATGTTTGAATCCGCAGAACTTGGTCATACGATCGACAAGAAAACTTTCCGGGATGAGGTGCAGAAGCTACGGGAAGCTTTGCTGGAGGCCCAATTCGAGTTGCGGGAAAAAGGGAAATTCCAGGTGCTCGTGCTTATCAGTGGTGGGGATGGTGCGGGCAAAGGGGAGACGATTAACGACCTCTATAGCTGGATGGATCCGCGCTATCTCTTCGCTCGTGCTTACGCTGCGCCTACCGAGGAAGAACTGGCGCATCCCTTCATGTGGCGCTTCTGGCATGGGTTGCCGCCGAAAGGGCGGATCGGCGTCTTTTCCGGTTCCTGGTATTCCAGGCCCATCCACCGTCGCATCATAGGGGAAATCGACCAGGCGTTTTTTGATCAGCGCATCGACCAGATCAACCGCTTCGAGACGATGCTGGCGAACGAAGGAGCGTTGATTTTGAAGTTCTGGCTCCATCTCACGAAGGAAGGGCAGAAAAAACGCTTCAAATCTCTGGAGAAAGATCCTCGTACCGCTTGGCGTGTGACCAAGGAAAGTTGGGATAGCCTGAACACTTATGACAAGCTCCAGGAAGTGGCTTCTCACATGCTGCGCCTGACGAATACCTCATGGGCGCCGTGGATCGTGGTGGAGAGTGCGGACGATTGTTATCGCTCGCTCACGGTCGGTAAGCTGGTGCTGGATGCATTGCAGAAACGGCTATTGGACAAGAAAGAGCGTGAATATCCGGTTGCGCCGCCAATTTCGCCCCGGACGGACTCGCTGGATGTGCTTACGGCGCTTGATCTTACCAAGAGTCTGGAACGCAAAACCTACCAACTGCGCCTTGCCGGGGCACAGGGACGGCTTTCCGAACTCGTCCGTTTGCCGGGGTTCAAAAAGCATTCACTGATTCTCGTCTTCGAGGGATCCGATGCTGCCGGGAAGGGCGGTACTATCCGGCGGCTGTCGCGTGCGCTCGATGCCCGCCAGTATCAGATCATGCCCACCGCCGCGCCGACCCAGGAAGAACTGGCGCAACCCTACCTGTGGCGCTTCTGGAGGGAGATACCCAAGAGGGGGCGCGTTGCGATTTTCGACCGTTCCTGGTACGGGCGGGTGCTGGTGGAGCGGGTAGAGGGGTTCTGTTCGGAGACCGACTGGCTGCGCGCTTATTCGGAGATCAATGATTTTGAACATGAACTTTTGATGGACGGCGCGATCATCCTCAAGTTCTGGCTGCAAATCTCCGAGGACGAGCAGTTGAGGCGTTTCGAAGAACGCGAGGCGACGGCGTTCAAGCGTTATAAGATTACGGAGGAGGACTGGCGCAACCGCAAAAAGTGGGATGACTACCATCGGGCCGTTTGCGATATGGTGGAACGTACCAGTACCGGGTTGATTCCCTGGACGCTGGTGGAAGCCAACGATAAGCAGTTCGCGCGCGTAAAAGTGCTGGAAATGGTATGCAACAGGCTGGAAGAGGTGCTACGGGTTGGCAGGAAGGATGAGGGCCGTGAGGCACACAGTGGAAACAAGCACAAGATAAAATCAGAAAAAAAAGTGGATAAAACCTGAGAACTCTGATGAAAATCCGTTCTTTCCGTCGTCCGCTGATCGCGGTCTTGTGTCTGGCCGGTTTCGCCGGGCTGGGGGCTGTTGCGTGGCGTGCCAATCACGCGCCGTCCCCATCGGTGGCCGGAGCCGGGACGGGAACGGGGGCGAATGTTTCGCGGCCTGCGCCGGCACCGGCGCAGGTGGAAGTGGCGAAGGTGACGGTGCGGGAAATCGTTGACGACGTTTCGGCGGTAGGGACGCTGGTTTCAAACGGCTCAGTCATCCTGCGCCCGGAAGTGGCCGGACGGGTGGCGGCGATCCGTTTCCGGGACGGCGCTGCCGTGCACAAGGGCGAAGTGCTGGTGGAACTGGATGCCGCCGTGCAGTCCGCCGAGGTGCGGCAGGCGCAGGCGGAACTGTCGCTGGCCGAGGCCAATGCCAACCGGGTCGAGGATTTGTTTGCGCGCCAGTTTGTCAGCGGCAGTGCCCGCGATGAAGCCGTCTCCCGTCTTGAAGTGGCGCGCGCCAATACTGCGCTTACCCAAGCGCGGCTGGAACGTACCCGCATCCGTGCGCCTTTCGATGGCATCGTCGGCATCCGCAAGGTCAATGTCGGCGATTATGTCCGGGACGGCGATGCGCTCATCAATATCGAGGATATCGCTGTCCTCAAGCTCGATTTCCGGCTCCCTGAGCGTTACCTTGCCCGGCTGAGGCCGGGGCAGGAATTGGAAGTGACAAGCGATGTCGTCCCAAACGTGATTTTCCCGGCAGAGGTGGAGGCGATTGACCCTCTCGTGGATGCCGACGGGCGGGCGGTGCTGTTGCGTGCCCGGCTTGCCAATGACGAGGGCCGGTTGAGGCCGGGTGTGTTTGCCCGTGTGCGCCTGATTGTCGAGCGGCGCGACAATGTGATGCTGATACCGGAAGCCGCGCTGATCCCTGCGCCGGGCCAGACGCAGCATGTGTTCCGGGTTGTGGATGGCGTCGCGCGCCAGGTGGAGGTCAAAACCGGTATGCGCCGCGCGGCGGAAATCGAAATCGTCGAAGGGCTTGCGTCCGACGACCTTGTGGTTGCTGCCGGTCAGTTCAAGTTGCGTGACGGCACGCCGGTGGCGATGCCAGGCATCGACATCGCGAAGAAGCCTGAGTCTGAAACACTTTCTATCGTCAGAGACTGAACAGGGCGCAGGGGGCGCGGGCCATCATGGGTGTTTCCGAGCTTTGTATCCGGCGGCCCGTGTTTGCCACCGTGCTGTCCCTGGTGGTGCTGCTCATTGGGCTGATGTCGTTTTCAAGGCTGACGGTGCGTGAGTACCCCAATATTGATGAACCCATCGTCACCGTTACGACCACGTATTCCGGGGCCAGCGCCGAAATCATCGAGTCGCAGGTCACCAAGCCGCTGGAAGATTCTTTGGCCGGGATCGAGGGGGTGGATGTGCTCTCTTCGATCAGCCGTTCGGAGAGCAGCCAGATCATGGTGCGCTTCCGTATCGAGCGCGACGCGGACAATGCTGCCGCCGATGTGCGTGACCGCGTCTCCAGGGTGCGGAAGCGGTTGCCCGATGACATTGATGAGCCGGTGATTGCCAAGGTCGAGGCCGATGCCAACCCGATCATCTGGATCGCTTTTTCGTCCGACCAGCATGACCCGCTGCAGATGAGCGACTTCGCCAACCGCATCATCAAGCCCCGGTTGCAAACCCTGCCGGGCGCGGCAGATGCGCGGGTGTACGGCGAACGCCGTTACTCGATGCGCGTCTGGCTCGACCGCGCGCGCCTCGCAGCCTTCAACCTCACCCCGCAGGACGTGGTGGACGCCATTGCGCGCCAGAACATCGAACTTCCAGCAGGCCGGATCGAGAGCCGCGAACGTGAATTCGAGGTCGTGGCCCAGACCAACCTGGATGAACCCGCGCAATTTGAAGCGGTGATCCTGCGTCAGGGCGCCTCCCCCGGCAGCTACCCGGTGCGTATCCGGGACGTGGGCTGGGTGGAGGTGGGTGCCGTCAATGAACGCAGTATCGTGCATTTCATGGGGCGCCCTGGGGTATCCATCGGACTCATCAAGCAATCCACCGCCAACCCGCTCGACCTTAAACGTGCGCTGGTCAAGATGCTGCCCGACCTGGTGGAGGAATTGCCGGAAGGCATGAAGATGACCATCACCAACGATTCGACGATCTTCATCGAGCGTTCCATCGAGGCGGTGTTTACCACCATCTGGGAAGCCGTGCTGCTGGTGGCTGCTGTGTGCCTGTTCTTCCTGCGCAACTGGCGTGCGATGCTGATCCCGCTGGTGACGATCCCGGTGTCGCTGATAGGGGCCTTCGCGTTGATGTTCGTCTTCGGCTTCTCGGTGAACACCTTGACCCTGCTGGCGCTCGTGCTTGCCATCGGGCTGGTGGTGGATGATGCCATCGTGATGCTGGAAAACATCTACCGCCACATTGAGGAGGGCATGCCCCCGATGGAAGCTGCGTTCAAGGGGGCGCGGGAAATCGGCTTCGCCATTGTGGCGATGACCCTCACGCTGGCTGCCGTCTACACGCCTGTGGCGTTCATGACGGGGAGAACCGGCAAACTCTTTGCCGAATTTGCGCTCACGCTCTCCGGGGCGGTGCTTGTTTCCGGGTTCGTTGCGCTCACCCTTTCCCCGATGATGTGCTCGCGCCTGTTACGGCATACAACCACGCATGGCGCGCTCTATGTGAGCATCGAGCGTTTTCTCCTCTGGCTCATTGCAATCTATCGCCGTGCGCTCATGAAGATGTTTGGCATGCGCTGGGTGGTGCTACTGGCGTTTGCGGCGCTCGCGGGCCTGGGTGCGTTACTGCTTGGGCAACTGAAGTCCGAACTCTCGCCGATCGAAGACCGTGGCCGGATCATGGTGCAGTTCCGGGGCCCGGAAGGGGCCACCATCGACTACATGACGCGTTACGCGGAAGAAATCGGCAGTATCTTTGCCACCACCGCCGATGTCGAGGCTTACCAGATCATGACCGGGAACCCCACGGTATCGCAGGGGCGCAGTTTCGTGAGCTTTGTCGATTGGTCGCAGCGCAGCCGCAAGACCCAGGAAATTTCTGCCGAAATGCAGCCTCGGCTACGGGCCATAGCGGGCATCAATGCCTTTCCGATACTGCCTGCCGCCTTTGGTCAGAGTCCGCGCGTGCGCCCTGTGAGCTTCGTCATTACCTCGTCCGGCTCGTGGGAGGAACTTGCCCGCCTCACCGAGGAGATGCTGGAGGCTATGAATGCCCATCCGGGAATCGTTTCGCCCGATACCGACCTCCAACTCACCAAGCCGGAACTGGCCGTGTCGGTCGACCGCGACAAGGCCGCCGACCTTGGCATCTCCATCGCAGTCATCGCCCAGACGCTGGAAACCATGCTCGGTGGCCGGCAGGTGACGCGCTACAAGCAAAATGCGGAACAGTACGATGTCATTGTCCAGGTCAAAGCCGAGGGCCGTGTGGATCCGCGCGACATCCACGACATTTTTGTGCGTGGCAAAAACGGGCAAATGATCCCGCTTTCCAACCTCGTAACCGTGCGGGAAACCGTCAGCCCGCGCGAACTCAATCATTTCGCGCAGCGCCGCGCCGTGACCATCACTGCAAACCTCACCCCGGATTTTGCACTCGGCGAGGCGCTCGACTGGATGGACGCCACAGCGGCGCGCATCCTGCCTTCCGGCCACTCCACCGACTACGATGGGATGTCGCGCGAGTTCAAGACGAGTTCCGCAAGCCTCGCGCTCACCTTCGCGCTTGCGCTGGCGTTCATCTACCTGGTGCTTTCCGCGCAATTCGAGAGTTTTCTCGATCCCTTCATCATCATGCTGACCGTGCCGCTTTCAATGGCGGGCGCGCTTGGCGCGTTGTGGCTTACCGGCGGCACGCTCAACGTCTACAGCCAGATCGGCCTCGTTACCCTGGTAGGCCTCATTACAAAACACGGCATCCTCATCGTCGAATTCGCCAACCAGTTGCGCGCCACGGGGCTTGGCGTGCTGGAGTCCGTGATCGAAGCCTCCGTGCTGCGGCTGCGCCCCATCCTGATGACTACCGGCGCAATGGTTCTGGGTGCAATCCCGCTGGCCTTTGCAGTCGGTGCAGGTGCGGAAAGCCGCCAACAAATTGGCTGGGTGATCGTCGGTGGGTTGTTGTTGGGTACTTTTTTCACGCTCTTTGTTGTGCCTACAGTCTACACTTTAATTGCACGCAGGCATCGCGTGGCTGTGGCTACGCAAAGCGTGTGAAGAAAGGAGATGATTATGGACGCCTTACGAACGGTTTCCACTGGCCTCGAAAACGCCCAGAACATGCAAAATGTCCGTGCCGCCCAAGGCATTGAGGCGTTGCGCGAGCGTAATGACAAGGAGCCGGCTCAGCCGGAACGCGTTGCGCCTTCCGTGCAGGTGAACCTCAGCGAAGAGGCGCGTGCTGCTGCGCGTTCCGGGGCCGCATCTCCTCCTCCACCAGCACCTGCCAGCACCCCTGCCGCGCCTGTGCAGATGCGGGAAGCGGTTGTACGCGCCGAATCGACCGGGAACATCAGCCGCGTGGAAATGCAGAATGCCGCCGCCTCCGGTCGGGATGCCGTGCAGCGTTACATGGAAAACGCCGGCAACCAACTTCCTCCCGGACAAAGCGCCCCGTCGTCAGTAAGGGTTTCGGCCTGAGTTCTATGCCTCCCTCTCGAGGGAGGTCAGACTGCTGACAAAGTCTCCGTGAATGAATGGCTCTCAAAAGCTAAGCGTCCGTTTAACGATTGCGGGTCATTTTACGAATAGGGGTGTTGTTTTTTCTCTGGGCTGTGTTATGATATCGTCATGCTTAAGCCTGCCTATCCCGCCCAGACT
>Ga0123354_10004841_pt1 | contig 19275 bp, 15 predicted proteins | sample TergutLab28metaG_2_FD_97872 | JGI IMG/M metagenome (GOLD analysis project Ga0123354, IMG submission 97872) | Labiotermes labralis P4 segment gut microbial communities from Petit-Saut dam, French Guiana - Lab288 P4 | ecosystem: Host-associated > Arthropoda: Insects > Digestive system > Gut ...
GCCGGGTAGCTCAGTCGGTATAGCGACTGACTACGGGCTGAACGGTCCGGGATCGAATCCCGGTGGGGACGAGATTTTCCGCCCGTCCAGACCGGCCCTGGGGCCCACCCAGCCTCCTGTACAATGGGTACCGGGTCTTTCCCAGGGGTAGAGGCAGCCGGTGCGTGGAACTGACCCCCCCACCCCCATCTGGTGCCGAGGTCCTAGAAAGAGTAGAGATATACTTCTACTCACTCTACGGGCCTGCGTGTCCTATAAAAAGGGGTGAAACCTATCAAGTTGTGCCAACTATAAGAGAACCAACTTATAAGTTGCGTTTGACAGTACTGTCATAATGCTGATAATTTACCAATTACAACGGGCTGTTATACATTTTAAGAAAGTCCCGCCCAGAAGTTGCAGGCGGGAACCATCCATATCCGACACGAAGGCCAGCCTGCCCGCTGATTGTTCCTATGTTTGTACTCCATCAAAACCGATTATCGTCGATGAATAAACAAAATCATATGTTTGAAATCGCTTAAAACGAGCAGGAAGCATCGGAATGTTTGGTTTAGTGAGTCACACCAGGCAACAGAGTGCTTGCCCATTCCGCTGTACAATTAACTTCAGAAGATACGTTGTACTTTAGAACGCCAACAACCCATTTCAAAGCAGTGCGATATTACACACTGAACAAACAGGTTCATTGTTCCTGCTACGTACTATAAACTCGGATATCTTTGTAGGCGTTCTTTACTCGTCAGTGCTTAATGTAAGAGTTGGTGTGAATCGACAAAACTCGCGTATCCAAACCTAACTGGTAGTTACAGAAGTTTCGGGACATTTCGGACCCATCTTCACGGGTCAAGAAGTGCAGCTGCTTGACTCTTTCAAATGATCCCGATGCATTCTTCTCGTCCCGAAATGTCCGTAACTAACTGCCAATCTACGCTGCATATACCCAGAAGACCGAATAGTTCATTTGCACCGTGGCCGAAGCAGCAAATCACGCATGTCGGAACCTGCTATTTCCAGTTTTCTTCTTCAATTCCTGCACAATGTTAAAAAGATTCGACTTGTGTCACTTTTCTCGCGAAAGTCCGTTACCATATCGTAAGCGTACAAGAAAAGCCAACTAGGTCCACTCTAGGTGAAACATTTTAACAGTTAAGTCCATATTTGTCACCTCCCTGGCCTGCGAAAATCCTATAAGTCTATTCGCGAATTATTTACGACTGTAAAAATGGTTTGTGCTAAGTCCAAGTAAGCTTGTTTGGTGACACAGAAAACAAATTTTTCGCCAAACTTTGTTTGTTGGAATTAATGGATTTTCCTCGTACTCCGAGGATATGTTGATAGGCCTTGTCTGAAGATGATCATTAACAGTCGAAGATTGTAGGGGCACGTAATGCTAATAAAGGTTTATATTTGTAAAACTCTCGCAAGTAAATTTTTATAATTCAACATAACGGAATATTACATTATAGACTGTTGCAGAAAACGAAACCTTCAACTTGCGCATCAATAAACCGCTAAGACCAGAAGTTGGCGTTCCTGCTTAGTACTTAGAAGTCCCCACTTCAATTCTTAATTCTGAAGAACCGCTATCTTAATTGAGGTCCCTCCAGGTACATACCAGCATAATAACACCACAACCGCTAACATACATTTTTTACATGACTCAGTAACCCTACAGGGACTAGGCCTCTTCACTGTCCAGACTTAACAATCACACTCAGACGCATCACACTCGGTAAGACTCCTCTGGACGAGGGATCGGCCCGCCGCAGAGACATCTACCTGACGACACATAACACTTACATGAGATAGACACCCATGCCACTGGTGGGATTCGAACCCACAATCCCGGCAAGCGTGCGGCCGCAAACCCACGCCCTAGACCGCGCGGCCGCTGGGATCGGTATTACTATCCATGTACTTTATAATTTATTATTCTTTACTATCGTGGGCCGGGTAGCTCAGTCGGTATAGCGACTGACTACGGGCTGGACGGTCCGGAATCGAATCCCGGTGGGGACGAGATTTTCCGCCCGTCCAGACCGGCCCTGGGGTCCACCCAGCCTCGTGTAAAATGGTTACTGGGTCTTTCCCGGGGGTAAAGTGCGGCCGGGGCGTGCTGCTGACCACTCACCCCCTTCTAGTGCCGCGGTCATGGAAGAGTACCCACCCTCTGGGCCACACCGGGCCTGTAACGTGATCACTATTCTTTACTATCCTTACCATGAGAGGCTGTACAACCTGAGTATTAACAATACTGTTAAATAGAAGAAGATTTAGTAAACACTTTCTCTTACACGCTACAAGATCCAGCAAGTGTACAGAGCTTAACTAACTTGTTTGTTTTTATGTTCAATCAAATGAAGCAGAAACACACGAGACAGCTCTTTACAACAGTCCACCAAATTCTGACTTCCTCAGTCCATTGTAAACAGTGGCGAATTACTCCGATCCCGTTGGGTTTCGTCATTCAGCAACGGATCCAGTGTTTTACTCAAATCAGCTGGACGCATTGTGCAATGTATTGTAGGGGCCGGATAACTGTATAGACGATCACAGCTGCAGTCAGCTGGGAGTCGCCGCTTCTAGGCTTAACCTCGGAGCGACCACGGGATGTTACACCTCTTTTAAAGGACATATTTATCTCAATCGCAGTAAATTCATACCTTCGGTACTGTACATGTTTTCGAAACGGGCAGACTACATTTACTGGTAAGTGTGTTCTGTTTCCCATCTTACCTGTATGCCTCTTTACCCCAGTGCCAACAACCAGCAACTAAACTGATGACTCTACGTCAAAACATTTGTTATTTACGTGTACCATGTATGTCACGCTAGGTAGGACGGTAGAGTCAACGCTACATTATAGACCCTAAATATGTAATCTCGTTAATACTTCGACGTGACAGGGCGTGAGGAATACGGTTTGCCGCTCATAGGGCCGTGCATCGTAATATTATTTCTGTAGTGAAAAGAACTGGGGACCGCGGTAGCACAGTGGTTAAGGTGCTATGCTACAAATCCGCTGGTTCGATTCCAGATGGTGTCATTGGAATTTTTCATTGATATAATCCTTCCGATCGCACTGTGGCCCTGGGGTCGATCTCAGCCTCTAAAAGAAATGAGTACCAGGAGTATTTCCTGAGGATAAACAGCGGCTGGTGCGTAAGGCTGACAACCTTACCACCATCCTGGGACACTGTCACGCAATCTGGAAACCTTAACTTCCTGGAACCTTCTGGGCACCTCGGGCCTGTAATGGGACTGATTTTTTATTTTAGTAAAACCAACTAGATGCACCAATGTATCAAATTTATTTCATTTTTGAATAACATTTATTCTTATCCTAAGCCATTTTTATCCATTTCAGGCCCATCAAACTCATCTACTTAAAGTAAATTTTAATATTATCACATCTACACCAAATTCTTTCAAGTGGTCTCTTTCTTTCTGTTTTACCCATTAAACCCTGAAGCCACTTCTTCTGTCTCTCTTACGCATGCCACATGCTCCACCCTTCTCAACCCCTTTCATTTGATCACCGGTATATAATGAGTACACAAAATCGTGGCCCAAATATCTTACTTATTAATCCATTCTGAATCACTCCCAGGCAGTCATTTTCTCGTAATGCCACAGGCCAAATTTCGGTCCCATAGACTACGACAGGCAAAGTTGCAGTTTTGTATATTTTCATCTTTCCAGGTTTAGAGCAGACGGAAGTACAAAACGTTCTGGCCGGCATGAAGGTTATAGTAACTGTCATAGTAGGGCATAATTGTAAATGCACCTTGAAATTATAACTTCTAAACTAGATATTGTAGTTGTTGATGTTATTATTGTCATTGTTTAAGTTTCCAGAACTATTTGACCATTCTAAGATCTGCTCCGGTCTAAGGACTACGTCAGGGACCAAACCTTTTGGAATGAAGTGTCTACTGGATTGACTTCCCGTATTTCCCCAGTTACATGGCGATGGCAAAGAAGGTGGGAGCGAATAGGTTAAGGCCGGATGGGAACCGGGGGGGGGGGGGGGTAACATTGCCGACATGGACAAAGATCCAACTGTGTCAGTCTGTTGGAAAGGGACAAAAAGAAGACAAATCAGCACTGGATTTGGCTGGTGTCAAACACGAGATTTTCGTAAAAGCGCACCTCTCCTTTCTATACGAGCTTACGACAATATTTTGACTTAAATGCGTTTTCAGGGCCAGAAGACCAGCCTTGTTTTCATAAAGTTTCGATATCTCGCTCTTTCGAATTTGCTCTTACGCAGACGCGCGGATTAATACATAAAAGACCGCATTTGCCGGCTAGTTTCATCATCCACCTATATATCGTTCCAAACAGAATGTTCCTCGACTATACTTTTGATAGTTTTAGGACTAAACGTTTTCTCTTGAGTGTCAAATAATTAAATTTATCGTAAAGACACGCAGGGGGCAAAACAAAAGAACAGCTCCTCTTCTTTCACCAATTTTTTGTAGTTCTCTTCGCCTTGTATTCTGTATTTTCCAGACACTCTGGTAGCTTTCAGCTAGTAATGCTAACGGGACCATCCCAATAAACACGAACCTCCCAGTTCTCATATCGTTAAAAATTAATTATACATTTAAATGATCATACTTCCTGGGTTTCTGGTCCCCCTACACCCACTTTTTCCCACAGTGCCGTAAATTCGCACTCTGGCGCTTTACCGTTCGCCTGGTTTTACAAGAAAGTAAACCTCGCGAATAGAGAAGGTGTGTGCTGTTAAGTCCACTCACAATCAATACTAATGTTAAGGCTTTGTAGAACTTTGCTTTGCCATCTCCCAGGCGCGTGTCGCTGGTTGCTCATACGAAACGCTGGTGTAGTTGTAACTACGACAAGAAATTTGTTCGCACAAAATCATTCCCACAAAACTCAAAGTCTACAATATATACACAAACAGCGGCCTTTACCATAGCAACGAATTTTATTAACCGACCTACGTCGACCTTCAAGTCTGTCATCCTCAGTGTTTACAGTAAGATAAAGCAGTAGTAAAGTGCCTTCAGAGCGTATATCGTAACGTGTTATGTGAGTACGTTCATTGACAACTCACATATCCTATAAACATAATGAGTCACGGTACGTGAATACGGGCACGTAGAGACGCACAAAACATGTCAGGATAATGAAAGATTTTTATGTGAAAATAGGCACGGATGACGTATTAGCGCCGGTAGGATACTGACCCACTCTGTGATTTAAATATAAACCCCGCTGATAACGTACTGTGAGCACTGCACTGCGCCTGTCCCTTAATAAATCTGGAAAGTTTAAAACACGTATTGATAAACAGCTGCCTTGTAGTTTTATCTTCCACATACAAACTTTACTTCCAGCTACTGCACGAAGCAATTTTTAAGCTCATATATATTTCGACTGTGAGCTGTAGCCATCATCAGGGAGCTAAAATATGACAAAGACATAAGCTGCGTTCTGCACGTCGGCAAATGCTAAATATACTGACACATTAGATTGTTAGAACAGATAATCGATGTGCAGTATCATTAGAATTATGCAGAATAACATACATGTATAATATTGATACATAAAATGTTAGACTGTAAAAGGCTGTCTCCAAACGTCTTGCAGTATTAGATGTCTCCTGTTTTTGATGTAATGGAGACAAAAGGTTTTGATTCCCGGTGTTTATTGTATCAAAAACAGGAGACGTTTCAATATTGCAAGACGTTTGGAGACAGCCTTTTACAGTCTAAAATTTTATGTATCAATAATTCACATGTATTTTAATCTACATAATTCTAATGATATTGCACACATTTGACTGTTACAAAAAACTATTGTGTGTGTGTGTGTGTATATATATATATATATATATATATATAATTTACCGACAAACCATATGCAGCTTATGTCTTCACAAAACCGTAGCTCCCTGATGATGGCTACAGTACGTAGCCGAAACATGTAGGAGTGTAAGAAATGTTTTGTGCACTACCTGGAAGTAAAACGCGTGTATGTTGAAAGTACGTTCGTTGTGATAGGTTTATTGCATCTGACTTGCCACACGGAGTGATAGGAATAACAATCGACGTCAGTTGTGAATTACATAAACTAAGAAGGCAGTCAGTCAATTCATCAAACAACATAAAAGAGGCAAAGCCCATTTTCATATCTAGGCTACTATTCATATCACAGCTATAAAGAAGTCGCTATATCTTTGCTATAAGCAGATAAAAAAAAACTGCTTAACTATTATTGTATCATTCATACCCATTGTTGAAAACTGCAAGAATAGAATAACATATTTTATAATTCTGTAAACTAACTCCCACCCAATATCATCTCTTCTTCAATCAGTGCAGTGGGAGGTACAAACGGAACTGCTTCTCTGTCAGCATCGCAACAAACTACCTTTTTTACCACGAATAATCTTGCCTTTCTCATTTATTTTAATTAAATCACATATTTTGAAGCAAAACAAAGTAATTACAGTACAGTCTCAACAATATTGATTAACTGAGACCGTTAAAACTCGCAAATTTCGGAATCAAATATCGGTAATATAAAACATGTATTTGGTTCACAGAACTTACGAAATATCAGCAACGAAAATATAAACAAACCTAAAAAATAAAAGTTTACTGAAAAATAATAATGCAAAACGGTAATTGTACATCGGGGCTATGGGGCGCGAAAGACATAAACCTTACTTAATGAAAACCAGAGTCTGACTGATCAGGGAAGTGGGAGCAGCCATGCGGTCTCCTCACGATTCGTCGGAACCAGTCACGAATGATCGAAAAATAGTAAAAAAAAAACTGTAATTATGAAAGGTCGAAATCCCGAACGTCGGGGCTCACGAACATCAGCAGTCTGTTGTACAAATGAATGTTATCTTAACCATTGTTGGCAAAAATTCTCGATGTATTTCATCCAACAGCCAGCATGATAACACATTCTGCGACATGACTGTGTTCTTTATTCTCTTTGACGATGACATGGGGAGTAGTTATGTTACGGTAAGAGCTATCTCACGCACAGTTCGCAGTCAGGGTGGCCTTGAGCAAATGCAGATATTACCTAGGTAATTGCACAGATCATTAATTTTAGGCGCGTTTGTAAAATTGCGAAAATTAACTATTAGCTTCGTCATGTGTCTGCCCGTCTGTCCACCTGTCCGTCCGTCCGTCCGTCCGCACAGAACAACTCGGTTCTCACTGGACGGATTTTCACAAAATTTGATATTTGAGTACTTTTCGAAAATCTGTCACGAAAATTCAAATTCCATTAAAATCCCAGATATATAACGGGCACTTCAAAATGAATTTTTGATCATATCTCGCTCAGTTCTTCTTAGAATGAGTAATGTTTCAGACAAGAGCTGTAGAGAAAATCTAAACACACATTTTATGCAAGATGACTTTTTTTTTCGAAAATCGTTCCGCTTATGGGATAATGGAGAAAAATACTGTAAAGCCGGGGAGGCTACTGATGACAATATGGCGCAAGCGCATTGCATGCTGGATACGTATGGCTACAAACACACATTCAGAATATGTAACACGTTGCTTTTCCATTGCAACAACATTTGAAAGAATAAGCTTCGATGTTACATTACGCGTATATTACGCGTCTTGTTTATGCTTGATATCTAGCGATTTCTGAACACAGTGTCCACACGGCTGCCCCACCTGGCTGTAGGCCTGCACGTAAAGTATTTTTTTATTTTTAAAACTTTCTCACGTCGGTGACCACAAAGGCTATGAAACCATGTAGTATGGCATTTTACATGAAGACCTACGTACATTAATGACGATATCCCGTAATAAGAATCTTTTCAGACAAAAAATATAGAGAAAATCAAAACATATTTTACGTTCAAAAACGTTTTCTCCTAAAATCGTGTCGTTTATGAGATAATGCGCAAAAATATGGGACAGACAGCCAAGCGACCGATGCCAACATAATACGACGCTGGAAAGTTGCGATTTGTTTGCCGGATAACTAAGGCAAGAATACAGACACACACTCAGGATATGTAATACCTATTGCTTTTCCACTGCAACAACGGTTACGCGAACGTGCCGCAATCTGACGTTATACGTAAATTGCCTGTCTTGTTGAACGTTAAACAAGATAGCATCAATAAATTGTACCGCCAGTTTTAGGGTTGAAGAGTGATGGCTTATTAAACGGGAAGTACGAAAAATGTTTCTGTCGAAAAGTTACGCGAAAAAGTCAGCAAAAATGCATATAAATAACGATAGATTATGTAATATGATAATAATATGAGACACTGGCAGGCAAAGAAATGTTCAGTTGCAAATGTAAGATGGTGCGTGCCTAAAGGAGAATATGTTGTTTATCTCCTGCCTGCCATATAATGTTGTAAAAATTGTCGCTGTTTAGGATCCTCAGTGTTTGAATATCCTGAAACATTTGTACGCATTGAATATAATTTCATACCTAAAATGATTGTGGAAAAGAATAAAAAATTACAGGGGTTAGGGCTTCAGAACTTAAAGAATCTGCAAAAATTTGAAGGCAGGCTACAGCGTGTCTGAAACTGCTACCATGACGGGACAAGTTTGCTAAGTTCGTCAAACAACAAACACTTGTGCGAGTCACTTGAGAAGTTCATCAACGCGAAGTCATCAAACAGAAATGTGCTTGATCAGTACTGTCCTCAGCCTGTGGATGGTGGAGAAGAGGCTGCCTACTAAATGCAGGGTCTGCGTACATGTCAATCATGTAATCGCCAAGAGTCGACGAAAGGTGGCCCTTCAGCTTCAGAGATGGGCACGAGACCTAAAATTCCTCACGGCAGAACAAAAATATGGAGCACTTAGCATGCAGACGTAAGTACGTCTATATTGCTAATAGCAGAACAAAAATATTCTGGACTTTGACAATGGTGCACAACGAACCTACTTTGTCGTTTCCATGGCAACACTAAACACTCTTTATATTGTTGACAGCTACATGTGGGTCACCAACAACACAAAATGAATTCATTGTTGCGTATACATAGCAACAATGGATACTCGAAGGCGCCACAATATTATGTTACACGTAGCTTGCCTATACTGTTTGAATTCAGACTCCACAATAGTACAGAATGGGATAGTTATACCAATCAAATCTTACGTGGAATTCAAAATGGCAATTATAGTTTCTATGCCATCATCATCATGTAGCTATCATGGAGTTGGGCCACTTGTAGTCCCGTTCCGGTCTCACACCATCACTAATCTCTTCAATGGTCTTTCCTCGTTTCTGCTCCCTTTTGATGTGTAGTTCCTACATAATACCAAAACACACACACACACACACACACACTTTAACCGTAGGTTTATTTTCTAAGAATGAAACCTGGGAAAAGTGAAGGCAGAAGGCAATCCACCAACAAACATTCTATGCCCTTCCTCCTCCACCTCATCATCTTCCTCCATGGATTAGGTCGTTTGACCTGTTCCGGCATCGACGCAATGCCATCGTTTCCTGGTGCGTCCACGGTCTCTTCTTCCTCGAGGTTTGTAGTTGAGGGCGTGTTTCGGCAGTCTGGTGTTGTCCATTCATTCAAGGTGGTTGAACCAGTTTTGTTTGTGTTTGAGTCTCACGTCTTGTATTCCAGAGATCTCTAGTTCTTTCCTTATGACTTCGCTTCTTATTTTATCCAGCCTGCCCTTCCTTTGAATTTTAATATTACCGTTTTGCTATTTCTATTTGTTGGTTATCTTGTGCTGAAAGTATCTGACAAGCCACACTCCATTCAAAATCTTATAAGCTACCCTTCAATTTCATCTGTCTTCAGCTTGACAGCAGTTTTGTACGGCAAATATTCTTATTTTTTTGGCACGTTCCAGCATTTGTACTGTCCAAGTATAACACGATTTGAGTAACAATTTCCGGAAGGTAGAAAATATTTGGTCTTGTAACAAAAAACATAAAACCATCTCTTTCACCTGCTTACTGCATATTCCCATTGCACAGATTAGCACTTCGCTTAGGCGTTAACCCGGCAAACCACTCTGCATAAGAACAAATCCTTAACGATTAAATTCCACATCCTTCTAAATATTCGGAGGGCCGGAATAGCTCATTCGACATAGTGACTCAGTACGGACTGGACGGTCAGGGTTTCGAATACCGGTGGGTCGAAATTTTCCCCACCCGTCAAAACCGGCTCTTGGGCTATACAAAAGGTACCGCGTCATTTCCAGGGGAAAAACGACCGGGGCGTGATATTAACCACCCACCAACTCGCTTCTTAGCGTACAGGTTAAGAAAGAGTAGAGCTATAGCTGAACTCCCACTATGTGCCTTCATGGTGCATTACATGTAATTTCAATCGCCTTACTTCCATTTCCTCTGAAGGAAGATTTCTTAATTCCATAACACATTCAACGACGAACTACGATAAATTGCGAATTAGTGTAGTAAACCGTGTGTAAAAGATATGCCGTGATATATTTAAAGATAATATGTCAGCACTTTTTGGAAGTGATCATAAAAGTTGCTGAAATTTCAGGTAGCTGACAATGGGTCTCCAGGAAACAATTCTTACCCACGGCCTGCAGACTACGAAGCGTGGCGCAATGTATACAGTGTACTGCCCAGTATTTTAATATCCAATGAAACATTTTGTTTAAAAAAAACGTGTTAACTCACTACTTTAAATGATGCTTCTGTAATTTCTCAACATCGTGTCTAAAGAGAAGAGTGAAAAACGAAAGCAACTTGGAGATCAGACAGCACGGTCAGCTACTTAAAATAATGACAAACGAGTTTGACTTACGTCGACAAATATACAGTACATCTTACGGCAAACAACAGGAGCTAGGCGGTGTCATGTTTACTATGAGCACCTTGTCAGCATATCTGTCTAACGATCAGCATGTCTAAGTTCGAAATCCAGCCACGTAAACAGTATTTGTAACTGTCCTACGCTAACGCATCTTCAAATATTTAAAGTTACGAAACGCTGTCCACATGAAATGAGTGAAAGTGCACACCTGCTGGAATTGTAAGTAGCCACTCGAAACGTCGTGTGTATTTATCATATTTGACAGGGCGTAGCGCACCAGACGTTTCGAAAATTCATCAACCCTTCTGCGAGAATCCCAAATCCTGGAACTGAAATATCTTATCAGCTTATCGCAAAACTTAGTGTTAGACAAACAGTTTGCTGGAGACAGTCATCCCATCACATGCCTATGCAGGCACAGAGAGGGAGGCGGATGTGGGTAGTCAGCACAACACTCCGGCCGCTTTATCCCCGGAAAAGACCTGGCACCCAGTGTACTGGAGGCTGGGTTGGCCTCGGAGCTGGTCTGGACGGCAAGGAAATCCTCGCCCCTCCCTGGGATTCAACCCCCGGACTGCCCAGCCCGTAGCCTGTCTCTACTGAGCTATCCCGACAGCTCAGAGGGAATATCATTCAACAAAAATTGAGAAATCATCCTAAGCCTTGTTTATGTGCGGTTTGTAAGTTTGTAATTTTGAAATCCCTTGTTACTTTCAGATAAGATGACTTAAAATTCATGTACAAATGGAAGTTTGAACACAATAGCCACGTCCATCAGCGTAATCGCCATACCTTTGAATACATTCGATTCTCGCAAGTATTCTAATTCCACTGCACGGAACCTGCACTTTACAACGAAACTTAAGCAAGGTTTCCTTTTTCAGTCACAGACGCTCATTTCAGATGTCATTCCATCAATAATGACAATTCCGTTATGCCGGGTATAATGAAAAAATTTGATGTTACATTCGATGGCCTTAAAAAAAGGGGCGTCATTAAGATTCGTCCGTCCTCTCTTTTATGTTTCAAATCATCAACATATTTCCCTTCAGACCGCAAGGCTTTGGCCGTAATTATTGTCACTTCTCCGTCAGCGTGTTCGGTTCTCACACCCTCTTGATTAGGCAAATCGGAACACAGATCCCTATTCTTGTTTCGAACATTCTGTATATGGAGCAGCAGTGTTAAACTTATAAAGTGGTACTCGAATGGCGGTGAAAATAAATGAAGTGTAAACGAAGGAAGGTTCATGTTGATCACATCTGGAACTTCTTTAAATACTCCCTTTCACTGTCGAAGTAAGTAAAATGAAATGGCAATTACGTTGTATCTTTCCCTCATACACAGGTTATTCCATAAACGTTCGGTGAGAAATTTAAAGAACTTAAAAAATGAAACGCGATCGATTTACAAGCACATAGGAGAAGCGCAATTCATAGCTCCTTTGACGATGTGCGTGCACACACGTAGGTCGGTGTTTGTTTCACAGGCGGGTGGTCATACAAACAACGATAACAACAAAATTTGTACAGCGAATACATAATGAAAGTCTTAAAAAATGAGAATGAAATTACATGCACACACAAAGAAAAGAGAAATCAAGGACACCCGAGGTGCGGTTATCTTGACGCCGTAAAACGATTCAGTGCATATGTCAAGTGAATATTACGTGAACACTAACGCTGAGAGGTCTGTGAGGTTCTCAGAGGACGACTACGAATATTACTGTCCTCCTGAACGTGAAGTCGTGTAGTTTGAGAGATTTTCACCAAAGATTCCGACGTATTTGCTGCTTCCATTTTCTGGGTAGAAGAAAGGAAAATTCAGACAGCATTTTCCTCCGTAACGTTGGCACATATATACACCAGACCACATGGCCTCCCATTTCATAAAATCAATAAAATCATAACTTATCTGATTTCAAATAAGGCTATGGACTGTTAATGCATGTTAAAAACTGACTTGAAAATAATTTAGAATTATTAAAATATTTTACTTTGAGATAACTACTTCTCTTGAAGAAAATACTATTTCTTTTTTACATCCGCCGTCTATATACACGCAGCTTAAACCGTGTTGAACACTGCGAATTTCTGGTGAATCAACAGGCGTACAAGCAGGACGAAGTCACAGTTCTTTTGAAAGGGTGGAAGAGTTCAAATATTTGGGAACAACATTAGCACATCAAATTTCTATTCAGAAAGATATTAAGAGCAGACTGAAGTCAAGGATTGCTTGCTATCATTCGGAGCAGAATATTTGGTCTTCCAGTTTGCTATCCAAATATTTAAAGATTAAGATAGTTTTCTTCTTATCATGGCTCTACAACTCTTAGTGCAGAGTTTTGGCCTTCTCAACCACTTCTTTCCATCTTCTCCTATCCTGGACAAGGGTCTTCCAATTTGGCACTTTTAACCTCTGTATATCTTTTTTAACATCATCCTCCCAGCGTATCTTTGGTCTTCCCATTGGTCTCTTTGAAATGGGTTTCCAGGCATGTATTGCTTTGACCATTCTTGTTTCTTGCATTCTTTCGATATGACCATTCCATCCTAATCTCTGCGCTCTGGCGAAGTTTATTATGTTCTTAAGATTAAGATATACAGAACTATAATTTTGCATGTTCTTTTGTATGTGTGTGAAACTTGGTCGCTCACATTTAGGGAGGAACGTAGGCCTAGGGTGTTTGAGAATAGGGTGTTGAGAAGAATATTTGGGCTTAAGAGGGACGGGATAACAAGGGAGTGGAGAAAACTACATGATGAGGAGCTTAATGATCTGTACTCAACACCCAATATTGTTCGGGTGATAAAATCGAGAATAATGAGATGGGCGGGTCATGTAGTGCGTATGGGGGAGAAGATAGGGGGTGTATAGGGTCTTGGTGGGGAAACCTGAGGCTGAAAGACCACTTGGAAGACCAGAGCTTATATGGGAGGATAATATTAAGACGGATCTTCAGAAGTGGAATGTGGGGGTATAGATTGGATCTAGCTGGCTCAGGATAATACGGACAGTTGGCGGGCACTTGTGAATGCGGTAATGAACCTTTGGGTTTCATAAAATGCGGAGAATTTCTTGACTAGCTGAAACCCGGTTAGTTTCTCAAGAAGGGCTCTGTTGCATGGAATGAGTAAGTAAGTAATTAAGTAAGTAAGTAAGCAAGTAAGTGAGTAAGTAAATAAGTAATTAAGTAAGTAAATAAATAAGTAATTAAGTAAGTAAGTAAATAAGTAATAAAACAGGCGTAAAATTCGGAGAATAAGTAATATTTTTTTTTACCTCCCAGTTTCGAAATTCTATATCTGACGTCACTGCATGCAAACTGTATACAGTTGTCATACTTCTTTCGACAACTTCTTCTTTTCTCGTTCTCATCTACCCTAGTGTATATTCTTTACATAAACGTTAGCTTCACACTGAAAGATACCAGCCGCTTCCTAAGACACTCACCAAGTTTCAAATTTCTGAATCTGCCACAATAAAATTTGTGCAAGCACTCAGAAACCAGATCCGGTTTAGGAGTACCAACGTGTTTATTATCTCTGACCTGCAAAGTTGCAAGAACACGTGCACAAACATGCATATTCTGCGGCAATGTTCAATTCAAGGTTATTTTGCCATCAGAATTATTTTCTGTTAACGGTTTGTTGCTTCAGCGCTGAAAGATGTAGGTAAAACAACATATTACTTGAAGGATGCGGAGTAATCAAGGATGCTGGTGTCCTGGGAAGCGACGCTGCGTCGCGCGGTGTCTTACGACGTTTAGAAAACAAGTTAGCCAGCATCACAGCCTTAGATCTCAGCAGTACGGAATCCTTGTGCGAAGAACTTACTATCATTGTCCTTCGTTGGTTTCAGTTTCTATGTCGAACGAAGTATTAGACAATAAGCATTTCAACCCCAGTGTTCAACATCCTAACCACATGCCCTACCATTACGCAACTTTCCATTTTGCCCACACAGTGTATTCAAGTTTTGTATATTTCTCATAATAAACGCCGTTTATTGCCCTAAACAGTATTAACGTATTTGTATTTACAACGGAGATGGACGGAGTTGTCTGTGATGTACGAATTTAGTTTCTGTATGTAACCGGGATAAAAGTCGGTCTTCAAAATACTATCACACCAATTACAGGACATTGAGTTAAATTAGCACATTCGAATTACGGCCATGCTTATAAACGACATTTCTATCAGAGTATGGTTTATGTGCATTCAAAATTTCACATACATTTCACGTAAGTGTAGTGGCTCATCAGCTGGCGCCAAGAAAGAGAGAGATGGATCTGAAAATTACTTTGTCTCGACATTGTGCAAATGCAGCTTGGAACGTAGTCACTTAGGACAAGAAACAATGTATTGCCTCCACATTCAGGAAAAAATTTTCCGTAACCTGAAAACAGAGGCAGCATATTCCACGTAAACGTTCGTATGCACCTACCAAACTAGACTGCGTCATGTTGAGATTATTAATTTCGTATATTTTTCTCGACGTACATTTATCGACAATCACCTCCTGCATACACTGCACGGCTCGTGACATAGGAACATGATCCTATTGGATCGAACTCTGCGTTAGATGTTTTTACACGCAGACGCACGCAGCACCGATGTGACTAACACTGAACTTTGGCCATTCTCTATATGATCTTATATTTTTTTATTTTGTAACAACTGGAAGAATCTAGATGATATGTATGTAACGCTCATACAAGATGTTTCCATATTAACAACCATTCATCTAGAGTTTGTTGATCCCAGTGGCCCCGCGATCTAAGCCGTGGGTTTTCGGCCTCTCCCTTGCTGGGACTGTGGGTTCGAATTTCGCCGGGGCATGGATGTTTGTCTGTTGTGAGTGTTGTGTTTTGTCAGGTAGAGGTCTCTGCGTGGGGCTGATCATTCGTCCAGAGGAGTCCTACTAAGTGTGTCGTGTCTGAGTCTGATCGTGAATCCTCGATAACGAGGAGGCCTTGGCCCACTAGGGCTGTTGCACCATGATTACAAAAAAAAACCAGAGTTTAGATACTGAATGCTGTATTTAGTGAGTATTGCAGAAGTGACACTTACATACTAGCAAGTTTTAAATTTGGTGTATGAACTGCATGAGGATGGAACAGACGTGTGGACACATAATAGTAGTGAAAGGCCATAATTTTAAACGTGTCTGTACCCTGTGCATTGAGTTTGTTTTACATATGAAGGGAATGTGCCATTCAACATTATAAGATTTTATGATGGTGTGTAACACACAGATACAATCTTGATCTGAGAGGTCCAACAGATTAGGTGCTTCTCGCCTGACGCCGGAAGCACAGCAGGCTTCCGTAACGTAGTGTTTTGGTGTCTAAATATCTGTTATGGGATGGACAAAGTCCACGAGAAGAAGAATGTATCCGTAGCAATGTGTCATATCTAAGAGTACTGTCCCGAATAAAACCTTCTCTACGTCCATACTTAAAGCATCAAATTCGCCAAAAGGGCCTTAACCTCAAACGTATGGTTAATAACAAGTAGGCCTGCCCATTCCAGTAACGCCCGCACGCTACGTCACGCACAGTTAAAACGGACAAAGGCCTCAGAGCTTTAATCGTTAATTGAAGAGCGTTAATTAACGGGAATTTATACCGAAGCGTAAATATTTTTCCCTAACTAAAATTTCACAAAAAGAATTCACCGATTTTTTTATCACGTTCAGAGCACGTGATTTATCGATAAGACTGTAGGCACTTAACAGGACTCTTATATCACATGATGACTTGCAGTAGGAGACCTATGATCGATTCAATGTAATTACTGTCACTAGAGAGTATTACCTAACATTACACAGAGGATTACAAACGGAGAGTTTGGTCCGCATAAACCAAAGTCAACTTACGCAACAGCAATACAGCGTAATGTCTTGCAATCAATACGGAACTTTGTATTCCGTAGTGCTGGCGGGCAGATCCCCCTCACAAAAACAGGATAAAAATTACAATCCGTAAATTACAGCCTGCTCTTCTTTCTAACGTGAAGTTAGAGCTATCCCATTACATGCCTGAACAGGCCTATAGGGCTCCAGGAGGTTGAAGGTAGCAGAATTTCTAAGCGACCGGCACATGAATGTGGCAACGTTGACAGTCTTACGTACCGGCCGCATTTATCCGCCGGGAGATACCCCTGGTACTCATTTCTGTTACAGGTTAAGTCCACCTCATAGTGTGGTCGGAAGGAATATTCAACGAAAAATCCCAGTGATCCCTTCGGTAATCGAATCCGCGAATTCTCGGTTTGTAACGCAGTGCCTCAACCCACTGGGCCACGGCGTACCCGTTTTATCTCTAGTTTGGGTTCTTTAAATCACCAGGTTTTGTGTGTCTCTGTGTAGGCTGGATGGGTGTGTGTGTGTGTGTGTGTGTTTCCCACATTTATACTTTGGACACACATCAAACAGATTTCACGAAAATGATAAGAAAATTACGTCAGTAAGGAACGGAAAAAGGGCGGACAGTCCTACAGTTGGGGATAATAACGACATGGCGAACGCACGATTTGTCAGGACAGAACAACAGTTGTGTTCCTTGCTTTAATGACAGATGGCAATAGACTGGGGAAATGGGCAGCTTTTGTGCAGACAACTTTTTGTAGAACACAAAATAATGATACGAGGATGGGGTAGGAAATTCTTTCGCTTTTGATTTGATGGGGATCTTTAATGAACATAAGGACGCTGACATATAAAAATCCTACTTATTATAGCCTATACACATTACATAAATACTCTTCTTACGCCAGAACTAAATTACAAACATGGTGGCGATGATACATCCAACAGATTTAACGTTTAAAGAGTCTGTGACCAATGACAAACTGTTCGCAAAAACAAATTAATAAACTTCATTTTCTGTGGCGCAACAGCCCAACTCGGGCCAAGGCCTGCTGAGGTTTCTAGATCACACGCAAATAGACACACACACACACACACACACACACACAACAGACGAATATCCACGCCTTCAGCGGGATTTGAACCCGCAATCCCAGCAAACAAGTGGTTTCAGACCTACATTTTATAATGTATGGCCACTGGCATCAGATAAATAAATGAATAAATAAATAAAATACACGCAAAGTAAAATAACATCGAAAACAAAACAAACAAAAAAAGTTGTGTGCAGCCCGAGAGACGAGCAGCAGCAAATTAGCAAAGTAGAATTTTTCTTTGACTGCTTAACCCTTCAAGATGGGACATGTGTTGTCCCGAAACGTCGGTAAGAAATTACCATTGTACGCTGCGAAAAATCTCGAAAGTGTGCAGATTTCATTGAAACCCCGTCGGAAGCCTGCAATCATGCACCGGACCTTGACAGGCCGTAGTGCAACAGTTCCGCCGCCTTCGGCTCATTGGGCTTTAACTTCCGCAATGAAAGATTCGGCGCGCGTTTCAAAAATGTCACTACTTCAGTTTTTGCCGGTTTTAAAATCTTCGAAAGTCTACAAGCTGCGTGAGTTGAAACCGTGTATACTAGGAACCGTCTCCAGTATTGTGTATATTTAGGTTTTGAGCTTGATAAGGAGCTGCAAATTGTACTTTCTACCACTTTTATAGTGGATACGCATAGGAAAAGCTTAAGTTCTCTATTTTTAATAAATTTCTGCCTCCTATATTCAAAATCACTTAACCAAGAAATCCCAGTTTTAATACCTAATAAGACTTGAAGTGTGTAAGTTTTTTGTTGCCACGTCTGCTTACATTCGACCATAAACCTTACGAACATCTGAATGCACTAGCCCAGGGATCTGTAAACTGTCTACAATATTTCATTTCCATTGTATACATGTACAGATCACGTACACAGCATTACATAGTCATACGTTCTAATTCCTTTGAAATATAACATATTTTGTTCGTCGAAAGTAGCTCTCATTGTGTAAGACGACCAGCACTAAATTCCCACATACTTGGTAATTAAACAAAGCAAATTCAAACAATTTCGATTTCTAGGAAAAGTGTTGACTAAGAACATTTTAAACACTCGTAAAGAATTCTTACGTAATAACCAACTAATTCTCAGTAGCAGAACTGAAAGGCTGAAAATTTCGAATGTAAATTCTCACCATCTAATGGGACCCGGGGGAATTTTCACCCTTTCAGTAATTTACCTCAGTACTCTACCCGATATTAATCCTAACTTCCAACCAAAAGTAGCTATGCACTTCTTGTTTCCTTTATCCGACCTTTTGAAGTGCATATCCATTAAATCACATCCTATCACTGTCTTAAACTAAGTGACCTATCATTGTCATGTGTACTTTGTACATTCTTCTGAGTTAAAAACACACCACGTTTCGGGGACAGGCCCAGAGGTTGGTATTAGCTGTGACCGTCTGGACCAAAAGTTGGTATTAGCTGTGACCGTCTGGACCAAAAGTTGGTATTAGCTGTGACCGTCTGGACCAAAAGTTGGTATTAGCTGTGACCGTCTGGAC
>Ga0123354_10004845_pt1 | contig 19272 bp, 20 predicted proteins | sample TergutLab28metaG_2_FD_97872 | JGI IMG/M metagenome (GOLD analysis project Ga0123354, IMG submission 97872) | Labiotermes labralis P4 segment gut microbial communities from Petit-Saut dam, French Guiana - Lab288 P4 | ecosystem: Host-associated > Arthropoda: Insects > Digestive system > Gut ...
ACTACTGGCAGTCGAGGAGTGCGGATCAGTGGATAGACCATGGATAGACCATGTTCCGACGTACAGTGCAAGGCTGCTGGCTACCCACTCCATTCGCATCTTTCCCCTTCACTTCCCCTCCCGTGCGTCACCGTGTGCCATCACGTTCCGAATGGCCTATACCATTTATAAACATATGGTACTACCTATCACAACACTGATACTATGTTTAATTCATCATCTCACTTTGAAAGTAAACAAACTGATAACATATTTTTGCTATGTACACCAACCACAAAAATAAGCGTGCCTGCTAACGACATTATAAGGGTCCTTAGTCCATGTCACTGGTCACATCACAGACCATTTTGCATGACACCATGCAACACAGCACTCACCACTATTCCAGTTTCCCTTGTTCTAGGACCAATGAATTTCATTTTACGTTTTTACACAGTGAATTTAAAGAAGGCACTAGAAACTTCTACCTTAATGCATTGCAATTAATACTGATTTTTTATTCACTACATTTAACAGTGCTAGAAATGATTTCCTTCACCTTACAGACATGCAGGACACCTAACACACATAGTCACTGAACAATGACAATTTGTGACGGTGAACACAGTACACCCTCAATAGTTCCCTTCCCCCATATCACCGTCAGTACAAGGATTACTACTATACACTAAATCATTCAACATAAACCACAAGTAAAAATCATATGGGTATAGATCCGGTGAACGAAAAAGCCATAGTCCTTTGCTTATTACTGTCACCAATATCTCTGAGGTATAGAGTGGAACTTCCATCAAATTTCATACCTTGCATGAATATGCCGGCTCTGAAATAAACTTAAAAGTGGAATGCCCCACTTGTTATAAACACTGTACAGCAGCACAGACATGAATCTTATTAATAAAAATGTTTGTTTTCAAATTATTTTAAATCAGATAATACTGTTAATCACTATGATAAATTAGATTATGCACTGTAAATCAAATCTGTTTGTTCAGTACAACTGTAAAACAGATTCTAAAAAGGGGAATGAAGGTTCCTCTGGAATAGGTGCATAGTTGCCCCTATCCATCAGGCTACATGGTGTCACATACCACACAATGAACATTTCATTTCCACAACAGACGAAATATGTTTCTCACAAGCTAACATGACCTCAGTGTAAAGGACATTATGTAACCCATGGGGACCAAAATGAAATGTAATCAAAAAATGTTGGAATAATACAGTGCAAATGCAGAATTTAAACAAAATCCACTGTGTTGCTGTAGTAATTAAATAAGGGAGACACAAACTTCCTTAAGAACTTATTTATGCACTTTGTAATACCGATAAGTACAATACTCAGAACCATAAAATAAAAACTAAGTAAAATTAATGTAAATCACTTGAAGAGTGCAGAGAATAAATATCAAAGGTATAAAGGCAAGGCACATATGAAGAGCCTGTAGTAGCGAAATTATTCAAATCTTACATTATACAAGTAACACATGTACAGTACTTAAAAAACTGAAACATACCTTCCACTATGCCTTCTGATATCAACTTGGCAATTTTCCTCTTAGAAACAACAGTATAGTTCATATTCAGACGCCCATATTCCCACTGTACAGGGCAATAAAGATCTATGGCATTACAAAGCCAGTAATACGAGGAGCGCCTGAAAGAACCAAACAGGTATATGTCAAGATAGTAACACTTCTGTCAACCCTTCAATACAATTATAGGAAGGTAAATATATCTACAGACAAAAATGACCTAAATTAAGCTTTACTGGCTGTATAAGCACTGCTGTAATGGTGAACCCACAATACAGCTTGTCAGAAATCCCTCTATTTTGAGCCATCCTACAGCAGGTACAATACTGTAATTTTCTCCAGTGGCCTTAGTGCATCTATACTGTCCTGATATGAGTTATTTATAAGGTGACACCAATACAGTTACTCTTTGCCTGCAAGCATTAGGTTTCAGATGTCCTATTAGTGAAACTGTACTGTCAATACAATGTTCATGGTCATTTGTGACCTCAACTCTTGAAACAGCAGCTATCTGAATGAGTCAAATGATGAAAACAAAAAGTATCCCCACGTGTCAGTAATTTGGGATTTTGTGGGGTGGGAAGGGCAGACAGAAATTCGGAAGTTCTGAACATACGAGGTTTGATCAAATAGTATCTGGATTGGAATTGTAGTGGTTGTTCACTGGGTGGGATGTGTTTGTAACCAGTCTTGACATGTTCGTACATGTCTTAGCAACTCATGACACAAGTTGCACGTGGCTGCGTTTGCTCAGTTGGCTGTAGTAGGTCGCGGAAGTAACACATGCGTTTATGTCATAGCAAATTTTTACGATGCGTGAAAGTACCAAACAACGCATCTGCATCAAGTTTTGTTTTAAAATCATAAAAACTGCAACGGAAATGTATCAATTATTGCAGCAAGCATATGGTGAAGATGCAATGGGTCGTACACAAGTGTTTGACTCGTTCCGTCGATTTAAAGAGGGTAGAACCTCCGATGAAAGCGATTCCTGCTTGGGACGACAATCAACATCGAGAAACGAGGAAATGATTGCCAAAGTTAGAACAATCGTTCACAATAACAGGAGACTGACAGTACTGGAGATAGTGGATGACTGTGGGATCTCCGTGGGCTCATGCGATGCAATTTTACCCGATGATCTGCACATGAAGCGTGTGTGCGCGAAGTTTGTGCCGCGTTTGCTAACAGATGACCAACGTTAGCAACGTCAGACAATCGCCTGTGATTTGTTTGAGCGTTCATGTGATGACATGCAGTTTCTTGAGAACAGTGTGACAGGTGACGAGTCCTGGGTCTACGGGTACAACCTGGAGACAAAACAGCAATTGTTACAGTGGAAGGGTCCCACGTCTCCGCTTCGCACCTGGCGCCCTGCCAGGTGTGAAGGAAAACAAAGGTCATGTTACTGGTGTTTTCTGATTCTGAGGGTATCGTACACCATGAGTACGCTCCTGACGGGCAAACAATTAGCAAGGAATTCCTGTGTGAATCGGTTCGCCGAAAACGACCAGAAAAATGGCGAGATGGCAACTGGATCCTGCACCATGACAATGCGCCCGTACACACTCCACAACTTGTGCAGCAGTTTTTGGCCAAACACGGCACCGCTCAGTTGCAGCAGCCACCATACTCACCAGATCTCGCACCGTGTGACTTTTTCCTATTCTCAAGGCTTAAGATAGTTCTGAAAGGACACCGATTTGAGGCAATGGAGGACATCAAACGAAATTCGACGAAGACACTACTAGACATCCTGAAAGAGGAGTTTGCAAAATGTTTCCAACACTGGCAGAAACGTTGGGCGAAGTGTGTAGCTGCGAAAGGGAGCTATGCTGAAGACAATTAGGGTTAAAACCCTATAAGCCTTATCTACTTCATGTACTGTGGTCAGCCCAGATGCTTTTTGAACAAACCTTGTATAAGTAGATTTAGAAGTACATCAGCATCTGAGGTTATATGTGCCTGTCTAAATTTCAAACACAAAATCCATAAATGACTACAGGCAAATCTGATATGCACCTGTCAGGCTGAAAATGTCACACTGATACTGACCTACAAATTGCATTATACTGAGGGAAAACTGATTCAGGAATTGCCTTTCAGTTTCAACTGTCAATGAAAACAGGCTTCATTTGGAAAAACTAATAGCAAGCAGAAGAAAAGGTAAAGATTGATTAAGACCACACCCTGGGGTTCTGCAGGTGTTTAGTCTTTTACTGGAAGCCTCAGCAAAATAAAAATATGAGAGATAGGCCAAGTGAATAATGATTTTATGGCAATTATCTCCTCTTCCTTCTTCTTCACAGAAGTTATATAATAGCAGCTGGAACTAATAAACACTGCAACCAATAATGTAACACGAGGGGCTATCAACTTTCTGACATAACTTACCAGGAGATCTCTTTTTTGGCTACAATAATACAAGTGAGATACCATGCCACTGCCACACATAAATATTACTGGTCCAAACAAAAACGTTTCTATACCACATTTTACAGTAGCACGATGGAAACATGAGCAATATTTTCATACACTGAGATTTGTACATTTTTGTGACAATATGAACCATCATACAAGAACTGTGATAGACTTTAGATTCTGTCTTTGATAAACTGAATAATGCCAATGCTAATTTTACAATCCAGCTAGACATATATCTGCAGAAGATGACACTGTGCTCTTCACAGGGACAGTTATTCTCAAGCAACACATTCCTAACAAACAGACCGCAACCATGCACGCTCTGGCTGACTGTGTAACTGGTATCAAATGCAACAGCAAGTGTGACAACTGCACACACAATACTGCAGACTCATCAGGAAAGCGGAAGGGTTGTGCAACATACTTTACAGATTAACACAAAGCGGGCATGCTACATACATAATGGCAACATTTGGTAGAAAATAAGAGGCTTCCGTTACAACCATGGTGCAAACTATGTTGTTAGAGCTAATGGAGATAAGATGGTCTATTATTTAGTTTATCAAAAAATGGTTTCTCAGCTGTATAGATTATACAGCATTAAGTGGAAGAAGTATTAAAGATGAATTGCAAAGCATGTAGAAGTACACAGCAATGGCCCATATCAAGGTACAATTTCAGCACCTGTTGGAAGGAATGAAGACAACCAGAGAAACTTTGAATAAGCAGCCTCTGAATTCACAATTAAGACTGGGGGCCTCCCATCAACAACAAAAAGACACAATGATAGAAAATAAGCATCATACACAGAACCCACCTTGCTCACTGATTCTCTAATCCTGTCAAGCATAAAACGATCTGCAGAGGTCAATTTACAATAACTGAGTAGTACCTGCTCTGAAACTCTTTGGTGCACAAAGAATGTGTAATATGTTCAATGGAGTCACATAGGCAATGGGTGTAGTCATATGTGGGATAAATACACCACTTGTCTCCAGTACGATGATGTGGAAAAAATTTTATCCTATATGCTACAGGGTCTTGTTTGCCCTCCTCTAAAGTAATCTTCATCCTCAGTGTTGCTTCTCCTTCTTCAATTTTACCATTCTTCATGTCCTACAAATAAGAAAAGAACTTCCAGGATTTGTCATTGTGGATAAAAACAGATCAGTGTAAACAACTGGCAGTTGTATCCTTCCAGATAACTCCAAGGTACAGTCTTCCTTGGACAGCAGACCATTCCTGAAGGGGTCAATAATTCCCTGCTTCTATGGAACCTAAATGTTCATCACCACATTAAACAAAAACCCTCATATTATCCTACTCTGAGCTAGCTGAATACAGTCAACACCTTCATGCAATGTATCTCCAAGATCCACCTTATAAGGGATGTTCAGAAAGGAATGAGATAAGTGTATGCATAGCAATGTGTCTTCAATTAATTTTCACAGTAACCAGCTTGGAATGCAACACACTAACCTCATGACTGAACATGTGGCCCAAAAACCATTCCCTTTTAACACATTTAATTTTGCCTCCATTATTTCAGGTGCACGATGTTTGCATAGGACAGTCTACAGATGGTAGAGTGCTAGGGTATTGCAAGTAGGTACAGGATGCCTATAAAACCAAGTAATATCATCAACACCTTTCTAGCACTTTTATTTGTGTCACTTTTTTTTGGAGGTCACATTACATGAACCTTTCTAATGGCTGCTTTGTTGTTTGATAGACTGTAATAAAACACTCATAATTCACACATAACAATGTTATACAAATATGTACAGCCAAACTCTTCATTACAGCCTGTAAGTTCCCAACAGGGTGACTCAGTACTATCTGATCAAGCACCAATACCCTATGAACCCTACGGCACTGAACACAATTGATCACCAAGCCAGTATGCAAGACTGCACCTGCCTAACCAAGTGAAACTGATAATATACCAGCAAGATTAGAGACAGCTCTGTAATGTTTTCCTTGCAAAATAACAGCAGATACCAGCAAGATTAAAAAAAGTTCTGTAACAATTCCTTGCACAATAACTTCAGCTTTTTCAATTCAAGGCCTGTACGTCATTGTGATTGATGCTCATCCATTACAAGTCCCTTCTCTTTAAAAAGTGTTATAAAAACAGAGAACATACTTCACTAACATGTGTTATGCCTTCCTTGCAATACACTTACTGCATTAAATGGAACATTTCTGTAACATCTGCCCCAAAGGAAACACAAAACCTGAATACAGACCCTTCTTTCACAGTTAATTTCATTCATGTGCATGTACATGCAATGCTAAATGGTCATGCTGTCACCAGCACTAACTTATAATGGCACTACCAAGGGGTGACACTAGATTGCATGAACATTTTAAGTGTTTATTAGCATGACAAAGCAATGTCCAATGAAATAAAATTTGTTCCCAAAGAAGGCTGGCAAGCTATATTAGATTTTACTTTTAGTCCTCCCTTACAGAGAAGCTGAGATAGAGCAGTCTGTATAGTGACTAGGCTATGGGCTGGATGTTCAACAGTTCAAATCCTGACAGGAGCAAGAGGTTTAGCTCTTTTGTAAACTATCCAGACCCACCCAGCCTCCTATTCAATGGGTGTAATGTCTCGCACCCCATGGGTGAAATGGTCGGGGAGTCAGGCTGACCACCCACCTCCATCTAGTGCCAAGATTAAGAATGAGTGCAGCCATACACCCATTCCCCCTGCACAACCTCATGGCATATAAGGGAACAACTACTTTTTTTTTAAATTTTATTTGTCCCTCATGGTCATATTCAGAACTAGTGTCCAGTGACACTGTCTGTAGTGGGAAACACATTATTACAGACACACAACACCTTCAAAATAATGCATGCTCAAGATATCTATGGGCACTTCAGTCCCAGGAGCATACACCTAGCCTAAAAGTTTATGAAAAAAGGCAGGTGACCATCAATACAACACTTGTAGCCATAAAAACTGGTAATCAACATTGACTGGCATCATACAGGAAAAATGCATAGGATGACCACAGACAATTCTGTATAATGAAAGATAACTTTACCTTCAATTTAATGTCATATAACAAATTTTCTCCTACAAGAGGTAACAGATATTTAATAATTTAGACCAGATTGGAAGAAGTCCTTTGGCAAAAACTCAGTATGACAGATTACGCATTATTCTCAAAGATGCATAAAATGAACACAATGGGGAATTCACAATCATCTATCTGATCCCATATTTCATCTTCAAATCTAACAAATAGGTTTTTATTTAACCAGGAACACAATTTATACAACACACTTATTACAACATGTGATGAATGTTACTTCACACATGACATTTTCAAGGTAACAGTATTAACATTTCACCCAAGAACACACTTACCTCAAAAAGACGAAGACTTTCTTCCACTGGACGCTCTCTCCAAGGAGATGGAGGAGGATTGAAACCCTTGATTTCCTCCTGCTTTTGGTGGCACACATATGCAAGACCTTTCTTGATCAACAACACAGCCCATTCATACAGCTGATCAAAGTAATCTGATGAATGTGTGATTTCATGTGGCTTGTAACCTAGACATACATACAAACACATTAATACCAACATCACTTCCCACATTTCACTTGTGGTTTTACCATGTCTGCATACATATCTGTATGACCAAAAGTATTCTCTCCTTTTCATATCTTTTAAACAAGTAACATACTTTCCCTAATCTTGATATGAACACCAAGACATTACAGACTTAAACTGCAGTTTGACAGCAATAATCGACACTCTTCTTGTACTAAAGTTAATAATATATGTCTTTAGAAATCATAAAGGCTGGAGCAGTCTCCCAAGTTTGTAATGCCCTGTGAACCTGCTGACTCTGTAAGTCAAACAGGTAAAGGTAAAGGTAAAGGTAACACAATCCCTCTACAGGCCTATTACAGGCCCAAGGGCTTTCAAGAGGTTTAGGCTCCCAGATTTCAAGACAATCAGCACATGACAGTGGCAAGGTCGTCAGCCCTCAGACCTGCCGCCTTTACACACACACACCCCCAGAAATATTTCTGCTACTCATTTCTAGAGGCTGAATTGACCCAAGGGCCATAGTGCGGCTGGATGGATTATGTCAATGAAAAATTCTGCTTGTAGCACAGTGCCTAAACCAACTGTGCCACTGGGTGCTCCATAAGTCAACAAGATAACATGAATTTCATCCTTCTATACCCACCAAGCCACTCTACCATGTCCTTGATGCCCACAAAAAACTTTTCCTCCTCTTTCTCTGGGTTGGTATCATCATATCTCAGGAAGCAGATGCCATCATGTGCTGCAGCATATCCAAAGTTGATATTTATAGCTTTAGCATGGCCAATATGTAAAATTCCATTTGGTTCTGGTGGAAATCTTGTTCTTACCTGTATTGAGAAAAGCATGCACTACAATCACATCTCATCCCACTGCAAAGAGTTAAATGCACCTTCATACAGACTGAGCATGTTATGTGCACAAAACAGCTTCGATGACTTGTACTTGTGCTAATGAAAATTATGGTCTATGCTGCATCAGATTATGTTGACTTAAATTGCTAGCATCCTGGATTTTTAGTCTTCAGATGCTGGCTATAGCTGCCTAAAAAACTTGACTCAACCCAATGATGATGTGAGCCTTCAATTACACTCTAGTGTGAGGCTGACATATGAAAATGATCTGAATATATATATATATATATATATATATATATATAAACCTTGCATGTAAAAAGGGTGCAAGAAATTGGTTGCAGGTTGAGGTCTTATGTTTGGGTGGCAACAGTTTATTTTAATATATCCTGCTACTTCTGGATGCAGCAAAAGGATAATGAAGAATCTATCACTTGAGAATTTAGGCCTACTGGGCCACAATGTAATGTCACTGGGTGAGTGTTTCCCATCATTTCAAAGGGATACAGTGCCTTCATCTTCAGATTTTACGCACTCCAATAAGATTGAATGTGAGGGCACTACAGATATATCCTAACTTTATGCAATATAAAGTTACGCAATTTCAGATTAATGGAATTTGGAAAACAAAAATTAAAAAAAAAATGAAATAACATTTTTAAATACATACTAAATTTGTCCTTGTGGGAATTAAAGAACAGCGAGAAGCGGCAGAATAATAACAAAGGCAACAAGGTGTTCATGTTGGAACTGATCACATTCCAGTGTGTTGGAATTTGGATTTTGTCTGGGCTCCCTTGTGTATACATATATAGTTGAACATAATATACTCAATTCTGACTTCTGCAGGACTTTCCAGAATGTAACTATCAGAGGGCATCTCTACGTTCCTTTGGAACAGCAGGAACCACTTACCCAACAATACAGTGTCACATCCCAGATGACTCAAATCCTCAACCAGATTTCTGTGACAGCCTCAAATCTCATAACCTAACACTTCTTATTTATAACAATCTGCTCATGTGATTTTAGCTGTCACATTAGAATCAAGCATATTCTATGTGCCAAAAGATGCTCATCTAAATAAACCGCAACATAAGTAACCTGTTCTTTTAATGAAGAATCCAGCACCTTCAAACATAAAAAAAGGCTGCTGATGTGACAATGCTGAGTAAGCATGCTTGTGAAGTTACCTGTCTTCCTGTTAGTTGCAAGTGCTCCTGCAAGAGCTGCATGGTCTTTGGAGTTACCACATAGCCATCTGTTTTATAATTCTCACCTGGCTTATGAAAATTAACTTTGGTTCTCATAACTTCACTTATGGAGGTAGCAGCAAGGGAAATTTCACCTGAAAGCAGAATTATACACAGTGATTTTATATTTTATTACTACTCTTTTATCTCTAAAATGCAAAGTCAGATATGGAAATATTAAAAAAACCAAAAAGCTTAATTTTGATCAATATAGTTCAAAAACCAAATTTCAGTTCTGCATGTTTAAAAGAGTGTGCTTAAAATATATAACTGAAGTACAAAAGGACAGTTTGGACAAATGTGGTTCTGAATCAACAAACAAACATTTTTATATTCAACAGGGAATGCTAAGCATTACTTTCAGTCAGACTCTCTAATACATCAAGGAATCATGTCATCAATTAAGGGGGTGTCAGTGAAAGGATATCATATATATATATATATATTAACTAAGAAGAAGCTAGAAGGGGCTTCTTGCTCTGAATTGGCATGTTCCAACTGAGGATAAAAGTTATTATACAAAAGACAGTTTTAAAATGGACTAGATTAATTTTGCTCATTATAAGGTCCAGTGGCCCGCTCTTATAAACATATTATCCAAAACCTCTGGGCTCCATAAAACCCAGAACTTGTTTAAATGAGCTTCCCAAGAATTACGCTCCACGCAGTTAATTCATTGTGTTCCCTTTTTCCTAAATGGGCTACAAAGTAGTGGAGTTGTTGCCTTTGCTGGGGAATGTACATGAAATTTTTAACAAATGTACAAAAACATAGTCAACACTACACCAAAAATTACTTTTAACATACTTCACCTATGGTAAATTCATGAAAATCATTTCCTGTACATAAAACACTGCTACCTGAATACATTTACATGCAAAGATAAGTGCAGTTACATATGAAGCATACATAACTGAGAAACAACAGAAATATTATGCTGTTCCATGGAAGGACTGTCTATTTTCAACTTATACAGTTTATGTATTTATGGTTAAGTACATAATGCTGCCAGGAGCACAGAAAAGGAAGTAACAGTACTTTGCATACCCAGGCAGAGACAGGAGAATAAGATTAAAATTGATCTTACAGAAACAGGATGGGAGGTTAATTCCTGAATCCAAAAGGCTCAGATAGGGATGAGTGGTGTGTGCCTGTAACAGGTAATGAACCTTTGGGTTCAGTAAAAGGAGGGAATGACTTGACTACTTGTACAACTATTAATTTCTCAAGGCACATGTTCCATGGTGGTGGTCAATAGCTCAGACCAGGGGTGCACATATTTTCCAGAAATCTAGCAGCCACTTCAGAATTCTAGGCATCATGAAGGTGACATGAAACAAGTTCCACACTGAGGTTCCTCAAATACTAGGCACTACTGTACAACATTTAGTTGCCACAGTGACCTGGCACCTGGGATTTGTGTACCCCTGGCTCACACTAAATAGTTCTGTGTGAATTAACTAACAATGAATGGAAAGGATGTCAAAGCAGATGTGGCCAAATCTCAGCTATCCCAGCAAAGACTGGCATGACTAATAACAAAGCACAAAAACTTCAATCATCACAGCCCAGATATATGGGATGCCCCAAACATGTAGCATGAGAGTGTGGTGTTATGGTAAACATACACATTATTAGCAAACTACCATGTCTTACATAAGTACACAAATGGTGAACTGCATTGCATCTTGGCACTGTTCTGCCTTGTTCCTGACTGTGAACTACTGTTTCCCCATTGCGTGATAGGGCAGCACCCTAACATTCTGACAATGGAAGGTTTGGACAAGCAAGGAAGCAATCCAGCTGGCATCTGTGGCATTCACCACCAGTGCCACAGACTCAACCATGGTGTTGGGTTTCCTCCAAGTTATCACTAAGGTTTCACTGCATTTCTTCATTCAATACGTCAAAACTGTTAACATATCTGGTATTATGCATGGGCTGACATCTACTCTTGTACTAATAACAACCTTTTCCTCACTCCCATAAGACAATTTACCAACCCAACACACATATTCTCTAAATATCAAACAAAAACTTATCACTTTAACACAAGTCTGACACAAACCATCCAATTCTAACTAGATACCAAAACCAGGACTATGTATCACTCACCATCATTCTCAGTAATAGGCTCAACATCATTTTTTGAGCCTCTTGATTCCTGATTAGGCTTGTCAGTTTTAAGCTTTTTTATTTGTTTTATCTGGGGTGAGAAGTCAGCCTCAGTTTTTGGGCCTAGTAAATCCAACACCTGCAAATCCACTTCATGTTTAATTTCTTTCCCGTCAGCCCATTTCAGCTCCTGCCGAACTTCCTGCATGATAAGTCCCACATTAAACCGGTACCTGAGAATAAAAATGTCTATTACAAAAATCAAACCCTCAACCTACTACTGTTGCATGACACAATTTTATATATTTAAATATACAAACTTCATATATTCTTTGCACGAGGGGTTGTGTCTACACATCTGTTGGTATGGTTGATCTCCTAAATTACTTTAAAAGCCAAACAAATACAAGTTAAATTCCACACTGGCAGTATAACTAAAAGATGAAGGTAAAATTAATTCCGGTCTGTATCAGTCTAACATTAACTCTACATCACACAAAGCCCAACTCAACAGTCTAGAAACAGCTCATTAAAAATACACATAACCTAAGACAAAGATCATATCAAGACCTATAAATTTTGGTATAAATAGTTTTCAATTCTATACATATCAATGAGGGGGCTGGGATAGCACAGTTGGCATACTGGCTCTCTATGGAATAGTAGGTTCAGGGTTTGAACCATGGTGAGGGCAAGAGATTTCTCTTAATCACACCTATGCAGAAAAGACCTCACCCTCAGTGCCTGCTTGGCATGTTACAGAGTGAACTTTACACATTTATAAAAATACCAGCAAAACAAATTCTTTCTCTGTACAATGTAATGTCTGCAATGCAGTGATACCCATGTACGTGCAATAAATGAACATCAAGGCAAGAACATTCAGAAATCTGTGTGTACTCCAGTGGAGAACACCCTTATATTCTTGCTCTGTATTGAAACAGAAACTTAAAACTCTTACACTTGGGCTGTGATCACAAGAAATCAAACTTGAAGTACAAGAGCACCTTACACTGCACAAATTTTTGGAGATCTTAATTTATATCATACACGTCTGAAGTTTGTGAAATGTTACTGTGACAAAGGCAGAGAATGTTTCATTATCCTCCATTTAATGTGACGTTCACATTTAATGTTCCACAGACTGCAATGCATGTGAACACTGAATTCCGAAAATCTTAAATGCAGACAACTTAGCACACATATAACAGACCTAAAGTAGTGTTCTCATTATACCTCTTATCCATTAATTCATCTCTGTGTTTCTTTATTAAGTTTTCCACAACATGTTCAATTTCCTCTGGACTCACAGTAATACCAACTCCACATGCACTTTCAAAATCTTTTACACTGAAATTCCGCTTCAAATGAGACAACAAGTAATCCAAGGCAGCTGTAAATCAGACAAAACATGCAAGACAATTAAAATTCTGAGACCAAGTGTGGGGCAGTCATGTCCCAATATGGATATTTCTGTCTCCAGCCTGCCATGAGAGTTTATGACATAAAAGGGGACAAAGCTGACTACCATAAAGACTGGCATCCATTGTTGGACAGCCACAGGCACTTGATATAGCAGGATTCATGAAGAAAAAAAAACATGTAAACAAGCAATATAAAGCGCCATAAATGAAGTCAAATATTACAAAACTATCAGTCTGATATACACATGAAAATATCTTTCCTAATCAAACAGATTAATTTGGGAAGAGTGCGGGCCATGCCCCATCTATGCGAGTTATACCCTGGCATTTGCCTTACAATTGAGGAGAAAACAAGGAAAAACCTCAGTCAGGGTAGCCAAAGAGTGCCGGATGGCATGATGAAAACAGAATATACAGAACAGAACATACATAACAATAAGAATACATAAATATAACAATAAAAATATGTAACTTACAAAATTAAACAAAACCATAAGAATAAATATACACAAATGAAACAATACAAAAACACAGTAAATACAAGTACACATATTACCAAAACACCCACACATATACACAAACCCATACATTACAAAACCCATTTATACAACAAAACCCACACACATCAACACACTCAAGTGCATGCGAAACTAACTGATATAGCTGTTAAAATTTCAGAATTCTTAAAAGTTAATATGTTTTATCAACAACTTTTGAGCCATGAAATGTTCTGAACACACTGCACAAACACAGATAATAATCTAGCTTTATAAGTTTCAGGCGTACATGTCAGGTGCTGTTCAAATGACCATGTTCTCGGCTCTTGCACCACATACGATAAGTTTGTTTCCATTCTTGGAGAAAGACAAAGGCAGTACATTCTAAAACATTAGAGCCAACTCTTTCCCCTGTATGGTGTAAGAAGCCAGATGGCTATCATTCGAGTACTGCAGCTCCACTCGCAATTTCCTATTGAAGTGAATGTTGGACAACACAAACTTCACATACAGCTGCTGAAATGAACTTCAAAAGACAAATGGCAAAATACACTGAGATGGACCATAAACAACACGAACACATATTACAAGAATAATGAAGACAAAATTTCGGAAAAGTGTTTCCTGTGAAGTTTTCCTGTGGACTAGGGTACAAGGACTTCTTCAAAGGGAAACCTTCTTATATGGGAAATGCAAACATTATGTATATTTGTCGGATCCCATTTTGTATTTTGATCTCAAGCAATTATATCATATTTCAATTACGAAGATCACAAACATATATTATTGCACCAGTGCAACTGGGATATACAGTTACAGTTACTTTAACAAAAAAATTCAAAATACACAAGTCATAATGGACCACATAAAAATAGGAGACCACAGTCATCTGTTGATGGCAAAGGTGCACTTTCTTCATGTGCCTCACTTGTGTCCTCCACCTCCCGGTACTCATTACAGAGGTCTTCCATTCTCATTAAGTCACATCAAATTACCACCCACTGCAACAGAATCTTCAAAACTACACTTGAAGTTCAAGCCCTGGTGCAATATCTCTATGACACGTTTCAGTTCGTTAAAAAAATGAATAACAAGAACTGCAGAAATTAAAACAAAGCAGTCGATAGACCACATGCAAGCTTCACCACCGATAGACAAATTAAGGTTGTGAAGTTTTTTTAAAAATATCAAATGTGAAATCTTTATACAAAAACCTCAACAATGAATCTGCCATTTTGGAAGATCCTTTTACACAAGAACTTTATATGCAGGAAACTTTAGCACAGTTCTTATGGGAGTTTTAATAGGACTTCAAAAATCAAGCTTCACACTTTGCAAAACTTTGTATCCAGGAACTTCTTATCCAGGGAACATGTACCCACATAAAACCAACTGGATTCAACATTTTGTTGGAATCAAAGAAACAGACTTCTGAAAATATTAAAAAATTACAAAGCAGATGGAACAAGAAAGTGGGCAAATCCAGAAGGGGTCAACAAATTTCCTAACTATACTGCTGGATAACAAAAAATTTCACTTTATGGTAAGACTTGATGTCTTCTGCACCAATGCACTTACATATTTCAAAACTGAGGGGTCATATGTCTCGCAACTAGGTTGTTCTGGATAGCTTGTTGCAAGGTATTAACCCAAAATTTTACCCATCTCAGAGATGGGGGTCTTTTAACCCCTTGTCTGACTCTGGAGATAGCTTCACCAACACAATCACTTCTACTCCTTACATTACTCATCTTTCTTCAGAGGCTCTAGGATTTTAAGTAGGGATTAGGAATGCAGTGGGAAGACACACTAAGAACCACAATGAAATCCAGGGGCATAACTACACTCTGTTACATTTACAACTATTACACAATGCATACTCAATAAATGGAAAATACCTTATCTACTTTGGCACCCCCTACCACTGTTGCCTAATTCCCTGCTAATTATTGCCACCAAGCATTTCCTGGTTTACAGCTTTAAACATACTATCCAAAATATGGTGGCTACCCATACCTAATATAAACTCCACCCAAAAAACATTTACACCATAAAAGGTAAGAGGCAAAGGTGTCCCTGTCCAGGCCATGGAGGCATTCAGAGGGAGCAGATCTAAGAGATCAATTCATTCTTAACCTCAGCACTAGATGAAGGTGAGTGGTCAACATCATGTTCTAGCCACTTTACCCCTGGGAAAGAAGCCTGGTGCCAATTGAAGAGGAGACTGAGTGGGTCCCCCGAGCCAGTTGTGATGTTTTGGAGAAGAGAAAAATCTCTTTTCAGTTTAAAGTTTTACTTTTCTATGTTAATATGACAATAAATGATCTGTACATAAACCAAGAATATAAAGTGCATTTACACTGATTCGCTCAAGAATGTCAGTATACAGTCATTTTCAAGGATATCAACAAGGGTAACATACAAAATAATCAATGGAAATTATTATTATTGTTTAAAAAGCAAAGTGACAAGCACAAAAAATGCATTACACTTGACTCACAAGAATAACTGTGACCTTGACCACAAATATGATTCAAGTAATGGATAATGCATTAAAATTACCAAGCAACTGTCATGGATGCTGATGGATTTTTTCAGTTTAGCCACTTGCTTTTTTTTTTTTTATCTGAAATGCTATTAAATTTATTTTGGTCACTGAAGCACTAACCCCTGGGATAAGCTACCTCAGAATTGGAGGAAACTGACTTTGTACAACGAAATGACATCATTATATCCTCTTTATCTCCAAAAGCCTCTGCATATGCACTTGATGTTATTGTCCTATCTACAACATTATAAATCATGCGATCCTTATATTATATGCTTCCTAAACTGTCCTCAGAAGGGTGACAGTAGCCCTGACACTCACCTCCGGATGTTCAAGATATTGTGGCATCAGTTAACCTTTTGATGCCTAATGTCAACTATACTGGTCATACCGTACCATTAACCTCTAAAGTTTCATTTTATATATTTATTCAACAAATATATGTACTGAATATTTTAAACATGGTATATACTCTCCATTTCCTTCTCTTCAAAATGCAGTTTGTTTCATAATTCTAACATATTTGGTTCCTGTATTATTCACATTTTATATACAGGGTGTGCTAAAATTAAAAAAATAATTCCGGCGCCAAAAGGTTAATCTGCACACACAATTTAAAGAGAATGCCTCAGCCACATTATTGGTTCTAATAAAACACTGCACTTTGCACTTTATCCCAGGCATGTTCAATTGGACTGAGATGGCAAATGTGGAGAGGGGAGGTCCAAGGCAAGGATGCACAAAATTTTCCAAAAATCTAGAAGCCACCTCACAATTCTTGGCACCAGAAGGATGACATGCAGCAATTTCTACACCCAGAATCCAAAAATATGTGGTATCACTGTACACACTTCATTTGCTACAGCGACCTGGAGCCTGGGATTTGTGCACCCCTGGTCAAACAGCCATGTGGCTGCAAGACCTTTTCAACTCATTCAGCTTGTACAACTGATGTTCATCACAGTGACATCACTGGTAACCAGAGTGCCAAAGCCATGAAATCATCTCTGCCTTCTCTGTGTGTTTGCTCAGGGGTTTGTCAACATGTTTGTATACTGCATTTTCAAAAATGACCTGTGACCTTTCTAGTATGTTTGGGGTTAATTTTTCTTTCAACCACTTCTCAAAATTAAAGCTGTTTATATGGCTGTGGTAGCTGCCACTTACTAATCCAGCTTTGTAAATAAGCTGAGCACACAGGACAAAGCCATCCTCAAAACCAGCATGAAGAGTCAGCCTGTTTCCTACATTGCCAACTGTATGCCAGAATCTCTTACACATCAAACACATATCTATCCACGTTCTGTCTAGACCAGCAATCTCACATCAAAGATCACTTAATGTGCCTACAATGCCACTCAACAATACAGTATGTTGCTGCTCTATCAACAGAGGTCTTTATGGCATTACTGCCACTTAAACTCAATTTTGTGCAGTATTTTTCTTGAGACTGCTCACCCCCTCCCCAAAACCCCAGGTAAAACTTATTTTTGCTCTTACTGTTGGAAGGAGTTCGTCAAAAGCCTGAACAATTATTTTTCATCACAGTCCATGATTATTTTGCTAATAACACAAATAAAAATGGCCAATGATTTCATTTCTTTAAGGTTTTCAAGTACCCTTCTTTACTGGGGCCTGTACAGGGCTTACTTCATTTCTCACTTTACTCCCCCTTCAGACGTTTTTACTGCTGTCACTGGTACACCAAAGAAATCTGCCATTGTTTCATCTGCACTACAAAGAGGTTAAGTCGCACTCTTCTTCACTGTTTGTTGTTTACACAAGTTATTCACACAGTTTATTACTCAGATTCACTATGAAACGTTTTTACCCTTCCTTCTGCTGGTCACCATTTGTTACATGTTCAGTGTATAACATGCATCAAGTCAAATTTAGGCACAGCTCTAACCAGAGAGAATGCAACAGAAAATAACAGCAGTAACTGACACAGACACGAAACAACTGCACTTCAGCCCACTGTATTTTGAACTGAACTCCATCAGTCACGCGGCGTATACATCTAACATTCTGACTTTCCCCTACGAAACTACCACCACAGTCAGGGTCTTCCCCTGAGTCTACCACAGCAAGCATACCTCACAACGTTTTCCTTAGAAGCCAGAAAATCCTGCAGCCTAATCCATGTGTTTCCAAACAAGTGATATAATACAGATTGTAGCACAAGTGGGGAAAAAATATTTACACTGAAAATAAAAGCAAATTTGATACTTGCCATCGATTCGCTGCTGTGAATCAATGCGGTTTGCAACTATGTATTCCACTATCAAGGGGATGAAATCTATGATCTGAGCTTTAATTTTTGCTGCTAGGTGATACAATAATGTTCCAATTTGTTGCAGTGACCCACCATTTTTTACAGCCTGAACAAGAACACAAAAACAGGTAATTTCGTGCACAGTATATAAATAATACATGAAAAGGAGAATATGTTCTTCATCTGTGAAGACTATGTCCTCTCACTGTACAGTATACCTACTATCTTCATGCGTTGCATTGCAGTTTGGACTTGTAACAGATACTGCTTATTATGATACACAGAATATGTGTGTATGTATAGATAAATGCCTACATATTTATCAGTAATCAATGTTACAACTGTGATACAATTCAAAATAAAATATACAAACTGCTGCAGTCCAAATCTAGTTCCATAATTTCTTCCTTGCCTCTCACCGAATGCTTTAAAAACCTTTATTTGCTACATCTCCACATATAGATGAAAGACTTATAGCATGACAAGTAGCACTTTTAACAAAACATCCTTTGTCACTCTTTGAGATGTTTATGATAAGAGTTACTTAAATACATGAAGTGAAATGATTGAAGAACTATACTGTACAGAGTGTTTGAGTTATACATTGGAATGTAACAAAAACTCAGCAAAGTTCTCTTCTAAAATTGAGATGTTGTGGCCTGTCATGTGGATGCAACAAGCCCTTAAATTGGTTGCTACCCAAAGCAATATATTTACATTAAAAAAACACATGTATGGAATTTATGATCATCATCATCTTCTTCTTCTTCTTC
>Ga0123354_10004846_pt1 | contig 19271 bp, 12 predicted proteins | sample TergutLab28metaG_2_FD_97872 | JGI IMG/M metagenome (GOLD analysis project Ga0123354, IMG submission 97872) | Labiotermes labralis P4 segment gut microbial communities from Petit-Saut dam, French Guiana - Lab288 P4 | ecosystem: Host-associated > Arthropoda: Insects > Digestive system > Gut ...
CGACATGTTTCGGTCCTAGGACCATCATCAGGGAGCCATATCGTCCTTGCTAAAGTTACACTATAAAAAGTCACATTAATTTCGCTGTACCAGTTGGGTATTGTGGCAGCATGCCGTGTTGTGCAATGTTATGTTGCGAAGAGTGCCCTGTCGGAGCGTTTCAATATTTTACACCGTGCATGTTGTTGAGTTACTCAATTATTATACCAACTACTGCACATATATAAAATTTATAAAATTTACACATTAAAACGCAACGCAACGAAGCACAGAATGCACATCCGTAGCAGGCCACTCTTCGCAACATAACACTACACAACACGGCATGCTGCCACAATACCCAACTGGCACAGCGAAATTAATGTGATTTTTTATAGTGTGACTTTAGCAAGGACGATATGGCTCCCTGATGATGGTCCTAGGACCGAAACATGTCGGAGCGTTTTTAATGTTTTAATGTGTAAATTTTACAAATTTTATATATATGCAGTAGTTGGTATAATATTAGAGTAACATAACACTAATTTATAACACCAATCATAAAATATAAATATTTACGTTTCTACTTCACAGTAAATTATCTACAAAAACATTGTCAACAATTTGTTTTAGTGTTTTGTGATGTTATGCACTCCCTAATATGGTCAAATAAAAGCAATTTTTATAACTTGTTTATTTAGATGACTCATTCTCTTTCTTCAGTAACAAATTACAAATCACAATTTGCAGATTACAGTTTTCTGCGATATGACGCCATGTTGATTTGTAATTTAAATACTTTTCGGAGCAGCTTGCTGCCTTCAACTTCAGGGCCGTCAAAGTCACTTTTCTGGATACCTTCAAGACGGAAGTAATAAATGCCACAGAAACTATAGTAACAAATTATAAATAAACACCGTCTAAAATCCCAGAAGACTTAAACCTTCATCATTAAAGGTAAAAAATCTTGAAATCACGTTTCACTTCAATTGAGCAACATCGAAGTACCAATCCTGTCCAACTTGTGCCTGCCAGAGCACATGAGACATATCTTAGTTACGAATAGCAGTTTACCAACTCGGAAGCCGAAATGGATTTGGTTTGTTAGTCTTGTGGAAACATAATTACTCTTCTTTGGGTGACCCTGGTGACGAGATCCCCCCCCCCCACCTCTCTGTCATTGGGTTTCGTTTTTCGAGCCTCCACGTCCGTAAAGACACAAGCAGGAACAAATTAACCGCTCGGAACTTGAAACACTCCAAGAGAATCGCTTCACCGGACATAATTCAATTTTCCCCGGCATATCGTACACTCTCCTCCTTTCTATGCCCCCTTCTCCTTTCATGTATGCTTGTAGTTCACGACGCATCACTGATCATGTTAAGGACGACAGTACTGATTTTCCTAACATTCACGCCACGCTTGAAGAGAGATGTTGGTGATTATTTCTGAATTTGTACAACTGATTCCGCTAAGAACACGACAACGTGTGCCTTCCCTTATGCTATCTAAGAATGTAAAGATTGGAAAACACAGAACTGCTAATTTGCCAGTTGTTACTATGGGTGTGAAACTTGGCCCCTCACATTCAGGGAAAAACGTAAGATGTTAATGCATATAATAACGGAAAAACCACACTTTTCATTTTATAATATAATATTATTACAATCGACAGAACTTCCTATAAAATAGTCACAGAGGAACTTAAAACGTACAACGGTAATACGATCATGAACGCGATAGTATTGTATGCCATTTTTATCGTCACAAGAGGTACGTTTGGAAACAAAGGAACGTCAGAACAAATGCGTTGTCTGGTCTCGAATGCATAAACCTTCACGTGCGGTTTCCAGCCGTGTCAGAAGCGGCAAACAAGTCTGAGCCTTACGATGAGAAATTCAACGTCTTGCCACTTTCTGACATAACGGAAGTGCTATAATTGTAACGAGATAAGAAGAGATACTTCGAGAAAGAAAGATTCTAGTACGATCTTCGATTAGATTCATTGGTTTCCGACAATTTGTTATCACTTTCATGGCTGGAATAAGATAAGTGTATCTTAAAATGACAATACATTCATAAAGTACACGGTTTTTGCTTATTACTATGTACAGAAATTCACGACTTCGGGTCTTAAATCGACTGTCGCGTAATTGGTGCATTTCTCAGTCACAAGTACCACACAAACCACTGAAAGTGGGTATGGAGTTTTAATTTTCTGAAGATTAAAAAAGGAAGAGAATTGGATAGGCACTTACAAACATTTTACTGCATTTAACATTAATGTAAAGAGTGACTACCCACAGCCTCAGTAGATATTCTCATACACCTGTCAACAGACAGTGCAGTTGGCATTTTATTTGGTACAGATTTAGGCACACAAAATGCTATGACACATGGATAACATATTTCTGTTCTTTTATGATACATTAGATCTTCTACTTCAGCCACACGCAAACGAATAACGGACTTAGGTACGGAGATATGGGTGGCCAATGCTGTACACTACCATAACCGATCTATCAATCAGCGAAGCGACTTACAGACATCAGTTTTGTTAGAAATAAAAGGAAGTGAAAAGGAATGAGGGCGACGACCATTCTTAATATGTACTGAGAATTCAGCAATAAAACTGCATTCGATCATACGACCGTCATTTTCACTTCCTCTGTCACACATGTAGTGACAAATCCATAAGCCGTATCAATTCTACAGAAGTTCGTATGGCATTTAAGATTGAAAATGGCATAACAATAAGAACCGGACAATAATACAGGTCATGTATCATTATGTATATTTATAAATATACAGTTACATACAAACGTACATAACTGTAATACAAAACCAGTTGTTTGATATACAGGTGATTTTCTGGTCAAAAATTTAGTTGTAACGAAAAATTGGTTATCATTTGCCTCTTACTTACAACCTGCAGCTTGTGGGAAACACAGCCTGCCTCAAGTACTCATGTGTACTTCTAAGAATGCAATAATGATAATAATAATAATAATAATAAAAATAATAAAAACCATCGTCATCACAATAAAAGCTTTGAAAATTCCGCTATAACGGTAAATCACTCTAAGAGCGAGTTCCTTAACTCATTTTCAATATTGCACTTGAATATGATGTTAAAGGTGACCGTGCATTGTGATAAATTCTTATAATAAAACCAACTAGATTCACTAATTTCTCAAATCTACTCTTGGAATAATACTCTACATGTTTCGGACATTTTCTCTGTCCATCATCAGGAGTTGTTTACTGTACAAACAGCAATGGTATATGTCATACAGGTTTGATGACAGCTTGCTCGTCAGCTGTCAGCAAACTTTATGTCATATACCATTGCTGTGTGTACAGTGAAGAACTCCTGGTGAGGGACAGAGGAACTGTCCGAAACATGTAGAGTTTTATTCCAAAAATAAATTTGGGAAAGTAGTGTATGTAGTTGGTTTTGTTATAAGAATTGCATTTGAATATTATTTCAGTAGGTTATATCTCACACGATTCTTAATTTCATTAAAGGCAAGACAAGGACTGTATAACAATTGGTATTCAAAACAGCCGACTTTCACAGAAACTCATAGAAAATTAAACCATATGAAATTGGTTACCTAAAATGACGGCTTACGTGAAGAATAAAAAAAGTTCTTCTTCCTTTATTCCAACAGGAAAACATAAGCATATCTTGAAAATATATGCACAGGTGCAGGAGACAGAAAGTTTAATGCTGAAAATGTGATGTTTGTTTTTCCTCACAGCACCTCAGCTGGTCACTTCTAATAGAGAAAGTGAAAGTCCTTAGTACTATAGTGGAATAAACGCCGTCTTCCTGACAACTTTATTCTACTATGTACTTGAGAATCCGACCTAAAGTTGTCATTTTTTTATTTTTGCTTTATTTTTGTTTTTATTCACAGACTTGAGGATATAATAAAACACATCGGAAGAGGGAAGAGAATCCGTCAATTCTGAGCGTTCCTCGATAAATCCGTCTGGAAGCTTATCTCTTCTGTCATACTGCGCTTCAAGGTGACGTAACAGAAAGACAAAGGGGCGCTTACTCTGTCGTCCAACTAAAGTAAATCCAGTGTAACTCGAGACCTAGTCTCGATCTACATTCCAAGCAACAGTTCGTGGATTTTTACTCTCTGTAGTGTGACACGAATGCAGGTGAGAATTAGATAAAATTGCAGAGGTAAGAAACATGACAGCTTACCGAGATACCAATGTGTTCTGGGAATAAATGAAGTGTGATGGATAGGTTCTAGAGCTTGCAGATGCAGGTGGTAGAGTGAGGCATGGCTTGAGGGCAAATATACCGGTACTTGAGAATAGGCCACATACGCTGTGAAGATCGTACTAACGGGAAGAATAATTGCAACAATTGTTTTGTTTAAAGACACACAGAGATTCATACGTTTCAAAAGAGGGTAAAGGACGATGATAAGGAAATGAAAGAGTAACTGGTAAACAGAGGTGGGGTGTGTATGAAAGGGCTAAGTAAATTGAATGTATGGACAGATGCGTAAATTTATCGCAAAACTGGTACACAGAAGGGGTGTATCCTCTAAAAAAAAATTCAGTGTTATGCGGGGGGTCTTAGATATTGTGTACCACACAAACCTATGTAGATATTACTTCATATAACATTTGTCCAACTCACGGAAAGCAAGGTATAGAAATAGTCTGTTGAAGCTGTTCTTTAGAATGTTAACACTTTGAAAGGTGCACTGCCGTTTATAGTACCTTCCTTCCCAAGCGTGTTACATGCGACTTCATGTAGAGTAAATCATCGTTATCGAATTTAGCAACTTTTAGCCACACTACCAGTATCCTGACTATATCGTGTCAGTGACAAAATAATGAATAAAAGTATGAAGAATCATACATGACATTCAAACACTGTAGGTTGGGGGGAGAGGGGTGTAACTGACATCTGCAGTTTATTCGTTGTGTACTGTCATTTATATTCCGTGTGTTATACGCTTCCAACACAGGTAACAATATTTTATTCTACTTATCTATGATTACACCTACCTTGTGCTTGTTAAATTCTCATCCGTAAACTTCCCACGCAATTTTTTGACGTTTTGCTGACCGTGCATCTCAGTATATTTATCTCAGTAATTAACGAATTTGATGCACAAAATGTGTTTCACAATACGTCTTATTTCATGCCTCTACATGTTTCGAGCACATGTGCTCATCATCAGGAGGTCAAAATTGCATTACACAGCCTCTGGTATCATCACACCTATAGGTATGGTGATACCAGAGGCTGCGTTAATACAATTTTGACCTACTGATGATGAGCACATGTGCTCGAAACATGTAGAGGCATGAAATAAATTTATTGTAAAACAAAATTTTGTGCATCAAGTTGGTTAGTTACTGAGATAAATTACCACGCAATGATGGTAACAAAAATGCACAATTTATCAAATAAGTCACATATGGCAAACATAAATATTAAGGTTTGAAAATCACGAATATTTTATAAATTCTATAGACTCTGACCCGAAAATTAGCTACCTTTGTGCCTTATTGTAAATAGAGTGCTCACAACAATCCTGGGGATTCTGATAGTCACAAGGCCGTCTACACTGTTACTGTAGGAGTCCATCTGGTTTCAGTTCCTATCACTTAGCTGTAAACTTTACATGAAATTGACACATGACCTACAATTTTTTTTTTCAAAATTCATAAGAAAAGTCATATTAAGATGTCGTGGTCTAGGAGATAAGCAGTTTATTTAAAATATTTCCTGAAAAGATTACTATCACAAGCAGACATCTTTGACTCCGTGGAATGGAAATATTTGGTGCAGTTAAGTTTAAAACGTAACAATTTTTTTAACAAATGAGTAAGACCAGTACACTAAATAAATGAATACACAGAACATGTCCGTAAAATGTAGGTGTAGTGTGTTGCAACGTGCTTCTTCATAGCTGTCTACGGAAGGCCTTTACGTAATGTATTAGTGAAAGAGAACAATGTGAACCAAAATTTAATATGGCTTATAAATGTAGGGAAATTTTGAGCAAGTAATTTCATGAAACCCTTTCATCCACATAGGCTGGGGTTATTACATTACGGATGAGTGCCATAAAATTAAAGGGCTCTTTTGATATGAAAGTAATAAAGTGGCATGTCCCTTACTTCAGAGGAAATCCAAACCAACGTTAGACCGAATCGCTAAACTATAATGAAAATCACTTGCCTGCATACTTTCAACGTAAAGATGAAGTTCTAGGATAGTACATTACTTAATCTTAATTGCCCTGCTCTAACCCTGTACAGAATTTGGACACCCAGATAATAACTCACCCTTCCGCATAATAAAATTCTCCCTTTAGTGTACTCATATTTTCTAATGTCAAAGAGACATTGTATAGTTTACAACGTGACTAATTCATAGGGGCAGAATTCTTCTCCAGAAGCCGATAGTCGCCAAGATGATAAAAAAATTCCACATATTTTAAGGAATACAATGGTTTATTACGTCCTTTACAGCAGCGCATCTCTGCTTTATATGCATGATAGATGGGTCTAATCAACTTTCATGTTATACTTCCCCATGATACATTTTAATATTACCCTAATGTGTACGTGTAAGTCCCCAAACTTTTGTTTCCGTTTTTTGCTTTCCCGATTAAACTTCTCTGCGTAGGTTTTATCAATTCCATGCTTAACACATGGCTTCGTAACACACGTATAGCACACACACACACACACACACACACACACATATATATATATATATATGTGTGTGTGTGTGTGTGTCTGATACTGTGTCTAAATAATAATATTTCCAAGGAAAAAGTATCTAACTTTGAGGTTATTCAGCCCGTTTTGAATATAATTACGACAAAACAACAAAATCCGGTCGAACCCTAGTATACATTACTGATCACGTTTAAAATCATCAGCTACATATTTCGGCATGCATAAAAGACATAATTAGGCTGTATGTGGAAAGTAAGAGACAAGAATAAACTGTAATACATAATCATATGAATACTATAATATGCGGTTGTGTTAGACGGAAGTATAATATTTTTTATTGGGAGAGTTTCTATTTCCGCAATGGGATTATTGCTATATCCAACTGCTACAGCATATCTTTATTCCTTCGTTTGGTGACTACGTTTTCAGAATGGCAACAAAAGAGTTAAATTAAACAGCAACCATTGAATTACAGATCGGAGGCAGCAATGTGGCTACCAGTCCGGTTTCCTTGAACAAGCCCTTGTTTGTGTCGCCAAGCGTCTGACAGCAAGAAGTAAATCAGCAGATTCCTGTAATTAGTATAACCTGCGAACTACAAGTTGACTCGTAATCCTGGTTCTACGTTATAAGATTGAATTCGTGAAAGCGAAGCAGTACAGAATGTGACTTATCGAGGATAGACGAAACCCAAATAGATCAGGAAAGAGTACTGGAAACATAAATATTTACAACAGCCAAGACAAATGACCGTTTACTTGCTACAAAATTTGTATCGTTCTTACAGTTCAACAAAGATAAAACGCACGGTACTAGCACAAAGCAAACACTTTTTTAATTGGTTTGGTCTCTAAATTACAATTTTTACACTAACGTCAACACAAGTCATTTAATCCAGGGATATACATCTTTAACACGAGACCAGTAACGTATCCAAACATAAATTATCTTGTATTTTATAAAAGGCTGCATCAGAGTACTACATGGCTGCATTATGCATCAGAAGCATAGTCGCATGCTAATGTTCCCTGCCATACATCTGGTCGTCATCATGAACAGACCTGAAGAGCTTCCCCCAGTCTTCTATGAGCAACCCAGTACTCTATTATCAACACACACTACGTACAGTGCAAGAGCAAATAGTATAGTCTGAAGACTAGTAATAGGCGCAATCTTAAAGAGAATTATAATTCGTTGTATTTTCTTGAGTATGATCACATTTTCGGAACTCCTTCTATGATGTATTTGTTATTTAAGCCCCTATTTCTATGGTGTAAATGACATACTGCAGCAACAACAAGAGAAACAACAACAACAACAACAGCAACAACAAAGCAATAACAAATTAAACCAAGACAACAGTATAGGTTTCTTGCAGTGTTCCCCACAAAAATCACATAAATTCTGACCAGACTACCAAAAAATTAGGTGAAGGTTATATTGTGTGTAAAGTGGAAGAGGTTAATGTCAAATGGAATAATCGTTTACTTTGTGAAATAGAAGAAAACTTCGGCAGTGTCTTTATGATTATACTCTCTGAATTTCTTGTGTTCATACAAAGTCAAATGAGGGAAGCAAAGAACGTATTTCGAAATTATGTGTATTCCAAATTGGATTGCAAGTTTACCCTTTCATTAAGGGGTGAAAACTACTTAATGCCACGAAGGACAGTCTCTCTTCATGAGCTAACAGGGCCCTAAGATAGCAATGAAATTCACCACCTTTAATAGAACATGAAGGATTGTTTGCCGTGCTCACAACAGCTAGTCACTTATACATACCTCCAGCAATAACAACCAAATCCACGCGAAAAATCGTACTTATTTAAGATCCTCTTTCAAATCCTCCAATAACTTCTCAGGTCTTCGAAGCTACCCCTTTCCTTCATATTTCTAACCAGAATTCTGTATGCAATTCTCTTGTCTACGATGAGTGCAAAGTGCCACGCCCAACTCAAACTACTTGATTTCACACCCAAGTTACAACGATAGCACGCTGACCATACAGCTACCACTTCCCAGAGTTTTCTCTTGTTTCACAATTAAAAAATCATTCGCGCGGTCACGCAGTGTCTACAAATACCAGTCAGCATGACATTCAACTGTTGTACACCCCTTATTCCCTTCCATTCGAGTTGTCTCGTTCACATAATGCATTGTGTTAAGGGTATTGGAAATTGCATTTGCCTTCAGCTGTAATATTCGATTGTAGAGTGTAGAGTGCCGAGCTCGGTAAGGACGAAGGGAACACAAAGGTCTCAAGAGGTGAGAGAAACAAAGCGGAAACATCTTCAGTGCTAAGCACACCGACTTGACATGGGTGTCTTTTGATGGCTTCCGTGTCTAATATAATTAAACATAAACAGGAAGCGGTATGCATCCACATGGAAATGAACAAGTGGGCGCTTCTTTATTTCCTCAAGTTGCTGTGTACCATAGAGAGGGATTTGCTCGTAAACATAAATTGAACAATAGGCTTATCTCTTTTGTCATAACGCACGAGAATGGAGCTACGGGATTCATGGTTGGTTTATGATACTATTAATTAAGTCACTTAATGTAGTACTTATACAAACATTGTATAAAGAAGTTGTTTCTGCAGTTTTGCATCTAAATCGATCGAAACATAAAGCGCTCACTCACTATTCGGACAAATTGTAATCAGTAAAATCAAACATACAGCGTCTCAATTAAAACGCCTTATATAAATCATGCAATAAGTGAAACGTTGAACACAATGACTAAATGTGCTGTAGTTAAGCGGTTTTATAATTACGTAATATAGAAGGTAAAGGTAAAGTGATCCCATTACAGGCCCGGTGTGGACCACAGGGTGGGTAGAGGTATAGCTCTACTCTTCCATGACCGCGGCACTAGAAGCGGATGAGTGGTCAGCAGCACGCCCCGGCCGCACTTTACCCTCCGGGAAAGAACCCGTATTCATTTTACAGGAGGTTGGATGGGCCCCAAGGCCGGTCTGGACGGGCGGAAAATCTCGTCCCCACCGGGATTCGATCCCGGACTGTGCAGTCCGTAGTCAGTCGCTATACCGACTGAGCTACCCGGCCCACAATAACGTAATATGACATTCTTAATAACTTTATGTAACGCAGTTGAATCGAACGCAGAGTCTTATTACAAAATACAACCGAAAAGTCACGATAACCGTACATAAATATTAATGGTTGAAATCACAAAGCAGTTTCATTCTATTCAAAACAGGGTTTTTATCCATCACTACACTAGCCAAAGCCACTTCATTTTGTTTCAGACTGGCGTCAGACATTTTTCTCTCCTTAAAAGTCTCAGTACGGTGTGGTATTTCTTGCATATCAGAGAAATAACACCAGCAAAAGTTATCAATAATTTATTATGAAACCACGCCTTGCTGGAAGTTTAGGAGTAATACTTGTTATTAACGATATGGGGCAGCGGCACAGACGGTGAACTGAAAAGTGCAAAAGTTGAGCGAATTATTTGCAACATATAACTAACAAACACACAATATACTTATTTCATATTTAATTGTATCTGAAAAAACTGCGACATGTTTCGATACCTCTCAATGTAACATCTTCAGGGATTTCTTCTGTTATACCAAAGTTACCTGCCAGTTACAATGCAGTCCATTAGTGCATACACTGAAAAGTATCAAAAGAATGTCGTTAACAAATAATTAATATACAGTCGATATTACATAACTTGTACACACCGTTTCAAGTTGAGCGAATTCTTTGATGTTAGCATTATTTCTTGAAATAAGTGGTCTCTTCCATCTCCGGGTCTTTGGGGGTTTCTAAAAGACGGTGCGTGCAAAAATAAACTCGTGCACCCTTCAAGCCTCACTAAGGAAAATCTCTTACACAGCGTTGTAACAGACGTGAGGAAAACAGTTCATGCATTTATTGCTAAGCGTAGCGGGCAATTCCAATCATTGATATACAGAAGTGTGTTCGTTTTCTGATCATACTGTACAGATAAAAACAGGATATGGAATCCCAGGTAAAAGGTGGGCTTGTAAATTGGTGCCGATATGTAGGCAGCAAACACACCGCTGACTTAAACCTTCTATAAACCGTTTCAGATAGTCTAAAAAAATAGTCACTACATACAAAATTGTCAACGGATGCGACCAGGATTTAAGCAAAAGCGTTGAATAGATATCATGACCAAAATGCTGCGATTCTACATCTGCGCTCCTCTGGCATTTTACGTCCCGCAGATTGATACTTTGTTTCCGACGTTTCGGGACAACCTACCGATTCCATCTTCAATGGTTGAGAAATTCTTCTTGAACTGCTAGTTTCAGACGACACTCGAAGCTTCGTCCTCTGCACCTGAGAGTGTGTTAGGTAGAATGACGTCTCGACAGCAGAATTGATGAAGTCCGAATTCTTCACTGATGTTGGTCATATAGACTGGAACAATGATGCCGACGTTTCGGTGGGTCTAAACGCCTCCATCTTCAGCGTCGAGCAGTCCACAAGGAACTTCTCGCAAATAACAGCAGCGATGTCTAAGACCGCCGCCTCATTACCAAGGCCAATATTTAACTACAAATATATAATATTTAGGCAAACGTGGTGGCGCAGTTGGTTGAGGCACTGCACTAGCAGTCGGATGGTCACGGGCTCGATTCCCGATGTGGTCATTGGCTTTCTTCATTGACATAAGCCTTCCGGCCGCCCTATGGCTCTGGAGTAGACTCAGTCTCTAACATAAATTAGTACCAGGAGGTAAAGGTGGCCGGCGCGTAGGGCTAAAAACCTTACCACCTTCATGAGTCGAATTTCTTGAAATCCGGGAGCATCACCGTGCTGGAAAACCTCCGGACCTCTAACAGGCCTGTACAGGGATTTCTGTACCTTTACGTAGTAACTATAAATTCAGACACGTTCTCACACAAACCAGAGCTGACGTCCGTTGCAAAATACGTAAAATGCTTTATACCAATAATATTTAACAGTGCAATCAATTTTTATTTTGACAATAATATAAGCCCAAAATGTGGACCTGGTAGCTCAGTCGGTATAGCAACTGACTACGGGCTGGACGGTCAGGGATCGAATCCCGGTGGGGACGAGATTTTTCGTCCGTCCAGACCGCCTCTGGGGCCCACCCAGCCTCCTTTAAAATGGGTACCGGGTCTTTCCCGGGGGTAAAGTGCGGCCAGGGCGTGCTGCTGACCACTCACCCCCTTCTAGTGCCGCGGTAATGGAAGAGTAGAGCTATACCTCTACCCACACTCTGGGCCACACCGGGCCCGTAACAGGATCATTTTACCTTTTTACAAAGCTCATAAATAGTTCCGTTTTGAACCTACAAGCAGGTGACACGTAAACAACTTTGTTGCTGTGTTTGTTTCGTGGCAGAAGTTTCACTTTTTAAACGAAAGACAAGGCCATCACTTCATCGTAGACAAATATTCGTAACGATTCCAAAGATCACAGGTAGCAACGAATATCCCTTTTTTTTTTTAAAGTAATTCATGATAATGCGAAGCTGGATGACAATATACTTAAATATTATTACTCGCAAACACAAACGTTCCGAGAGTGAACTTGCAGTCCCTAAGGCCCAAAGAAGCCTGGAACAAGCCACAGGCAATATACACCAGAAAAATATCGTGGCGCTGCCTGGAAAGCAGGCAGGAAGCTTGACACCAGGCTTCCGGCTCAGTATCTTTTCACAAATTAGTTTTCTTCTCGCCACAAGTGGCAGGCACTTAGTGAAAATATTCATACCAAAGGTTAAGTATTTTACAGACATAAGTCCAATATTCTGGCAGCTTCTAAAACAAAAATAATGCAACCACTAAATTTTTAAAATTACTAACTCGTTTGTGTACCAACGATGGAACAGTTTAATAAATGTTATTAACGTAAATGGCCACACAAAAATACACGCAAACACACTTATGGTATCATCGTGTTTGTACGTCTGTTCACTTAATAACTTTAAACAAAACAATTTATTGTAAATAAAGTGGATATAAATATCCTACCACTGGGGGGTTCGGGACAGCGTAGTCGGTATAGCGAGTCACTACGGGCTGGAAGGTCCGGTGATCGAACTCCGGCGTGGGGCGAGATATTCCTTACTTGTTTAGACCGGCTCTGGGGCCCACCCGGTCTCCAACACAATGGGCAAACCCGGGGGTAAAGCGATAGGGGTGTGGCGTTAACCACCCACTCCATCTAGAGCCGAGGTTAAAGAAAGAGTAGAGATATGCCTTTACTCCCCCTCTGGGCCCTCGTATACTCTGCTAGGACGAACTTTATTTTACCTATTCCATTAGGGGTTCCTCCACCTTTGTACTTCTTAATTACCCTGCAAAGGAGAATCTAGATACGAGAGACTTTATCATCACTTTAAATGGTATTTAAATTCCACGTTATACACGAACTTTGAAAACAACTGAGACATCATTTTCTTCTCTCGACGTATCGATACAATGTAAAAAAAATGGCGGCAGCTGTACACACTCACTGACAATAAGCAATGTGACACTGCACCTATGCAAGTGAAATTTGGTACATAAGTTAAGATACTTCATTATCAAATTCAAAATATTACTTATGAGGGGACCGCGGTGACGCAGTGGTTAAGGTGCTGTGCTACAAATCGGAAGGTCGCTGGTTCGATCCCAGGTAGTATCACTGTATTTTTCATTGGCATAATCCTTCCGATCGCACTATGGCCCTGGGGTCAACTCAGCCTCTAACAGATATGAGTACCAGGAGCATTTCCTGGGGGTAAAGGCGGCCGGTGCCTACGGCTGACAACCTACCACCATCCTGTGCCGTTGTCACGAAATCTGGGAAACTTAACTTCCTGGAATCCTCTCGGACCCTCCGAGCCTGTAACGGGACTGCTTTACCTTTAGATACTTATGACCCGATAAGGAATGGGCTTCGGCACTTTTGTTTTTGCAATGTCCACTACATGACGGACATAGCTGATATAGCGAGTAATGCCAACGCTTCTTCTCTATTCATGGAATGAAGTTCCGAATAGGCGACAAATTGAAAAATGAAACATAGATCTGAAGTGGAAAGTAGGGAGGGGGATCGGGGTGGGCGAACTGCAGCTTCAAGCATAATTTCAAGAGATTGAAATGTCATGTCTCTGCGGGCGGTATACGCCACAGGGGATCCAGAACCAATCTCGTGTCCTAGCAGTCCGGTGTACGTTATGGTAGATGAATATGGTGTTTTGTTTAGAAATTACTGCCCCTCCTGCATTCAATTAATTCAAGCAATCCTTTAGCTCCAGAGCAAGGACTCGCTCTTAACTTCTCCCTCATTCCACATACCAGCATAAATCTACCCTCAACAGCCATTTGAGAGGACACAAATACAATGGCGTAACGCTTAGCATTGTTCCCATGGTTTCGTGAGAAGCGAGATGTATTCCTTCAATAGTACAATTCTGCCAATGAATTTTAGTAAATACTCAAAATCAGTTATTATTCACTTCTACTGAGGCCAATGAAATTCATGTACCGAGTTAATTCCGAGGATTTTTTGTACATTATAAGAACGCTGATTTGTTTCAAGCACCCAGTTCCAGACAAGATGATATGTGTGGTTAGACTAAACATTCGATCGTACTCGACAATGTAACCTGCGAATCTGAAGCGGTGTTGTTACATACGTACATCAAGAATTAATAAATCAAAGGATCGCTGTAACGGAGCAAGTTAACAGCAGCAGCAGCAGAAGATGCAGAAATCTGGTGATAATTTAGCTATGATTTTCATAATCTGCGCCCTTCAGTAAATATTATTAGATGATAAAATCAAAGACGGAGATTGGCGGGGCATGTAGCAGGTACGAACGCGAGAACACGTGCATACGCCTACAAAATTATGGTTGAAAAATCAAAAGGAAAAAAAATTACTTGGAATAACTCGACGTAGATGGTTGTAAAATACAAATATTTGATCTGTGACAAACCGAAGTGTGTTCAGGCTAGACAGCGTGCTCCAGATAAAAATATTAGGGAATATTTGAGTAGGGTACTACGAAAGCAAAAAATAAAATAGTTGACCTGATGACAACAAAATCAACTTCTCAACAAGCAGTATGCTCCTTTACGTTAATTACTTGGTTGGTTATATATGTTTGTTTTGTCAGTCTTTCGGTTGGTTGGTTGATCCATTAGTTAGTTGGGAGTTTGCTTAGTTAGTTACTGACTGTTTGTTTGGATCATTGGTTGTGGAGCTGGATGGTTTGTTTATTTTTTTTTTGTTTATTTTTTTGTTTATTTTTTATTTTTTTCGTTCGGTAGTTTTCCTGTTTGACCTTTGGTTTTTCTTAACTTGTTGACTTGGTGTGTTACCTCTTCCTTTGGGCCGTTGTTCATTTGTTTGTTTGTTGGTTTGTTGATAATGTTGGTTATTAATTTGTGTTTGTTTGTTTGATTAGTTGGTTTCTTAAAGGATTCAACTTTCGCCGAATTTTTCGGCTATTTCCCTGAAGGATTTTCGTATTTTGTCCAGTTTCTTCACAGGATTGTTTGATTGTTACCAAAAATAGCCTAAGATTTTCTACATCCAAAAGTTTACGTACTACACACGTTCAACCACAACGTCGACGGCACACCTAACCTTGAAATACAATCAGCCTACAAATCAGTATATCAAGTAAAGCAAATTGAACTGAAGATATGAAAATACAATTTCCTTGTCAGTTCATTTGAGACAACATTTTAGAACTTCAGTGCATCGAATTCTGCATATCTAAGTGAAACGAGGTGAACGAAAACCACTGCGCGTGGAGTTTCATTTGACAGCAAAAGCACACTGTTGTATAACGAGACAAACTGTTGTCAAGAACAGGAAGACCCCTCCTTAATCTAAATGGTACTGCATGTACAGCAGTTGTGTGACAACACTTACTAACTTACTTGCTTACTTACTGAGTTACTCCATGGAAGAGAGTCCTTCTTGGCAAGCTAATTGGTTCTCAGCTAGTCAAGAAATTCCCCGCATTTTAGGGAACCCCACAGTTCATTACCGCATTCACAAGTGCCCGCCACCTGTCCTGTGTGATAACACCGGCGTAACAATGTCCGACATATCGCCGTGGATATCTTTCACGGAAGTCAGGATTATACCGTTGTTATAGGCGGGAAAAGGAAATTACACATGGCGGGTTACATTGCACTCTCGACAACCACGAGACCGGCTGATGTACAAATCACGTTCTCCCGTCTGCCTGTACACTTTTGGTTACAATGTCAGTAGATTATTGTGTACACTTTATGTTTAATATAAACGTGTAATATAACGATAATTATCATCCGACAAAATTATAAAAAAAGTAGGTACTTGCTGATAATAGTAGATCGAACGCGTAATCGTAAGATAAGAAACTGAATCGATTTTTCGTGTTCAATTTATTTATTATTAAAACGTCGATACAACAGCCAAAACTGCAGCTAAAGGGACAGAAACAGAACACAGAGAAAGTATATGAAATATGTAACCACGAATATGACACGTAAACAATACTGTTTTGAATTAATCGGAGTTGTGCTAATAAAATGTAACAAAGGCTTAGGTCTTAGCAGAATAAGAAGGCTATCTTTTGCTTCACTTTTCAGTACTCTGTGATGCAGTACAGAGAGTGGTTATATCAGGGGAGGTGGGGGGGGATACTGTACAATTATGACAACTACGACATTAGAGTCGACTTATGTTTGTCATTTATCGTGATTACACCTTTTCCTTTCCCTACAAATATGAAATTTCTACAAAATGCCAAAATGCGGCCCCTCGTTACATACGTGTAAAATTTGCTTAGTATCATCCGCAGGGCCCGAGGGAAGCCATTTTTTTAAGAAGGTGGTAAGCAAATTATGCTTCGGAAAGAGCAAGCGTGTTTTGACACAGGGCTAAAAATTCTTCTGGGATAAAAGAAATCAGCATCGTCTATACAATAAAGAAGTTCTGTGTTCCACGCTAAATGTCGAGGAAAAATCAGATGTAAATGTGGGGATTAAGTGAGGCGAGGTCTGGAAAGAAAAATAAAAAGTGAAACAGAATCTCAGAGCTATATTAGTGGTACAGGTGTTTTAGGTAAGTATATATATATACATATCAACATTTTCATGGTGGAAGATTACAAAGGATAAACAGAAATTAAACAAAAGTGTAATGGTCATGTGTTTTCATGGTTTAAGACTGTTTGAGGCACTAAACACAAGGAAAGCATTAAAATTTTCATGATGAAAAATTAAAATGAATAAAGAGGAATTAACTAAACAAGTCAGTAGCGCGTAAAAAACGTAATATAGCAGGGAGAAAAAACATAGAAGAAAAATAAACTTTATCCAGAATAAAATGGCGGTTTAATGGGCAAAGTCAGCAAACTCTTGCTCGTATCAGAAGACAGAATGACGAACGTATGGCAGAAACGAGGGTCTATAACAGAGAATAGCAATCATACATTGGACAGGCAGCTGACAGAGTTTGATATGCAGATGACAGACAAAACGAAACTTTGAAGAGGCACAACTCGACGAGACGCCGGTAACGTCAGGCATATTAAAGCACGTCACAATTAAGCGGAACACATGCGACAGCTATGGAAAATATTTGATGAAAATGGCGTTTACCTTCATAGTCGTAGACCCTTAAATGGGATTTGTCCATTTTGTCAATCATAATCATTTTTATGGGCAAAATTTCCAACAGGAAATTTCAAAGCTTGTTTTCAAAGAGAATAAATAAAAACTTGACAAAACAGAATCACTCTCACAGCTTCTTCGCAATCATAACGAACGCATTTTTACTGATTATACGCATTTTCGTGATAACATCAGGCCTTTCGCAGGCCTTTAAGAGTAAACTACGTTAGTTGAATGCTTCACGGGCTATCACAGTACCTTCTGTTGTCACCTTCACGTTCAAGTTTTTTTTGTTTTGTTCTTCCAGCGTTCGTTAGCATCCAATCCTCTATTTTAACTGTTGAAAAAAGTTGCTAACCAACGCTCCCCGATTGCCAATAGAACATTGCTTTGTGGAAGGATCCCAGGCTTCGATCATTGTTCCTGGTAACAGCAACGTTTAGAATAAGATATGGATGGAGCATTGGCGTAAACCAAAATCTTTGAGAAAACACCTATCCAGTGTTACTTTGTCCACCACAAATCTCACATCGAACATGGGTCTCTGCAGTGACAGGCCGACGACTAATCATCTGAGCCACGTTACGTCCATTTTTAACTGATAAGCGCATCAGCTAAAACAGTGAAAAAGTCCGTACCCCACAGAGAACATACTATGGTTGCATTACAGAGACCAATCAAATGCAATACGTGCTTAGGACTGCATTTTATTGTGACTAGTAAGGAACTCACAAATGCAGTCTGTGGGCAAATTTCATAATTGTCTTTAATTTAACCCTGGTGGTACAGAAGCCAACCGCTAAGCCACACAGGATTATTTTTTAATTTGTTGTGGTTGATGGTATAAGTTTTTTCAATTTTCCAGTATTTACAGGATTAAGTTCTTTAACAAAGATTGAGATTAGAAAGATGAAGACTGTGAACACAGATTACTGTGGAAAATAAAGGCGCAAAAAAGAGACAAGGCCAAAGAATGAAAGGACATAATCTGAAACTGCACAACGATTTATACTTTCTGGCTACCAAATTCCGATTTATGAAACCGAAAGCGATACATATGGCACAAAACAGCGAAATTTATCAGCGCGTTGGCTGTATAATTACTGAATGAACACAAATTGAATGCAGCTGTTATCACACATATCAGTCGCAAGTTTACACATGTGCAACCACCACTGCTGCACTTTACTTGTGACAGTATACCAATACAATGGGAAGCTGCGCCGCAAGGCACAAACCCCCGGACAACGCTTAAATAACATCACAGCTACATCAAATTGCTGCTACCTTCCATTGTTGTTTCCCGTTATTACAGTTTCTCTAAACGTCCAGTTGTTATTGTTATTCTCATGCCAATCTCTATTTTTATTTTCATGCTCACGGGCATTCTATTACATTCAATCATGCTATGTTTGATGTGATCAAGGAAAATGTAAACATGCTCATATTTTCACAGATACAGATGGTTTACCGCACACGTTTCGGAAAAAACATCATATGTTTAAGCCCAGGGCATTGCTAAATCATTAAACAGAGCAATAATACATATGAAACATGGACCAGCAGTCTTTTGTTGGTACGTAGTTCAGCAACGGTCCCTTTTCGTTTATTAGCATCAATAGAACATCAGTTTCAGGCTTCGACAAAATTTCTTAGTAAAATATAATAAAGTTAATAAAATTCCGGAGACATAAATAAATAAATAAATATATATATACAGGGTGTTACAGGAGGAATGTGCCAGACTTCGGGAGGGTGTTCCTTATGTTAAAGTATACCGATATAACCCAAAAAACCTATGTTCAAAGTTGAACGGTTACGGAGATAATGGCCAGAGAATTTTGAAACTTTGACAGCTGTTACACACTTATTGATTACCAAATACATATTAAAACTGGCAGGAATATGTGGTTTCTGTAATGTTAA
>Ga0123354_10004847_pt1 | contig 19269 bp, 15 predicted proteins | sample TergutLab28metaG_2_FD_97872 | JGI IMG/M metagenome (GOLD analysis project Ga0123354, IMG submission 97872) | Labiotermes labralis P4 segment gut microbial communities from Petit-Saut dam, French Guiana - Lab288 P4 | ecosystem: Host-associated > Arthropoda: Insects > Digestive system > Gut ...
ACAACAAACCCTGTTTTAAAACGCCCCCCCCCGCCCCCCCCCCCCCCCCCCCCCTAATTTCATAAAGAAGACGCCACTGGAAAGTTTCAGTTCATTAATTTCAGTGGTAATATTTGCTGACATATGCATTTCACTTTTCCATTTTAGTGTCAGTTGATCCTTAGAAATGTAGTTTGGTATGATGTACCTTGAAACATGGGGTTGTACAAAACCTTATGTTGCATTCTTGACACTTGAATTTCGTTCGTGTTTATTTGTTCTTGGTGGAACACACACGGCACCGAATTCTCTTACATTGCATAAGCCGGTGTCTATTGTGTCTTGTGTCAAGTCTGTTTAGTAAGCTCATGGTTGGAGTTGTCGTCCTTTTCTTGCGGTCAAAACGCTAAGTTGGGAAGGGTCTTTATTGGTGTGTTTGTCTTAAACCACTTGGATCCCCTGTAAACCTGTGGACTACAGGTACAGTATGTATTGTCAGTCCACTGTGTGAAGTTTGTGCCAGTAACATCATCTGTGTCATTTTCAATGTCACTGTCACTCTGAGCAGAAATTTCGTAGTCGTCCGATGAATGCGTGTCAGAGTCCAGTTCTAATACCAGTTTCGTGATGTCTCAGTCTGTAATGTTTTCTCCTTATAGCCGTACTGCTAAATGTATTTTGCTGCAATTTGGCACATAACAAACCCAACATCTTCAGAATGTGATTCAAGCATCAGCATTGCCTGGCTTGTAGCATGTTATTGCTCTGAGAGGGAACAGACTGAAGTGTTCAGTTGAAGATCGACATAAATATGAACCTACGTTTTGATAAAGTAATGAAAAAATCCTTACAGCAGAATGAAGGAAATTTGCCTGTGGTCATATTGCACTAAATATAGAAATAAATATCTGTATTCATTCCTTTCGTCTCCCACTGATTGCATATGAATTCAATCGCCCAGCACTCAGATAAGCCAGCAACACCACCAAACCCAAACATAATTATGAGACTGAAACCTAAAGAACATTTGAAGAAATATGATGACTTGCTGTCAGCTCCGAATTTTTATAGCACAGGGTCTCCACTCACAACAGGAGCTGTTTGAAAAGAATAGATCAAAGAAATGAAACTTAGACTGAAAAATAAACAAAATAAAAAATGACCTTCAACTCAGCTCTGTAAAAATAGGTGGATTTTCTTCCAACTTGCAGAGTGGGTAGATGGAATCAGTCTTAAGCGTGTAATTCTTATTTGAAGTAATCGACTTCAAAAATGTATGTTATACAACAGATAATAGCAGGTGCGAGAATGGGCATTTAAAGTGAAAAGTACGCTGGCTGTCAACACCTACTTTGGGATTTAAATCTCTTGTACATTAAAGGTTAATTACAGAACCATCTGGTCAGCAAAGTGTTAAAGGCATTGTATTTCCATATACAAGGTGCAAAATATATACTGTTTAATACAATGTACCACATTTTAGAGTAGGTGTTAGAAATGACCTCTGTCAACTCTCCAATGTGCATGATTTTGAAGAAACTCTATTCTTAATTTCTTATGACAATTTTCGTATGCTTTGATTCTTGTATAGGTTTACACAATGAAAATCATGTGCATTAAACTATACTGTGTACTCATGAACAAAAGAATTGTATGTTAACAGTGTGTTTTACATGTCTGTTACAGACAGCAGATTAAAATGGACTGTGACTAATTGATGCAGTGTACCATGAATGTGGTGATAGGTTTGGTGGTGTTTGAGTGAAAGAGCTGCTGTTAAACTTAACATACAGTATCGGCAATTTTTAGACAAGAATTTCAAATAATATTTGATATGTCAAGCCTGTCTGAGAGTTGAAGGAGGTCATCTCCAATATCCATTTTAACATGCAGTAAGGTGTATATTACATGGTATGTATATAACATGAGAAATGTAAGGCTGTTGAGATTGTCATGTGCTGGGTGTACTGGGCAATGTTCATTGTATGTGTCTCAGCCTCTGGTTTGGTTGCAATACTGCAAATGTTCTGAGGCTCACCAAGTTTGGAAATAGAGTATGTGTCGCATTTGCAGACCAGCAAACAGTTAAGCAATGGATTGCTGCCAGGTAGTGTGAAATACTCTGCTCCATTACATTCTTTCTTTATTTCTTTTGGACTCAAGTCTGCTCATAAGCAGTCTATTTTCGCATACTGGTTATATGTTTTTTCTTCTGGGTTAAATGCCATGTAGGGCGTTTGGAAAGTATTGCCTCCATATTTGCATCTTTACATCCAGGCAAGATATAGAAATGAAACAAAATACAAAATATAGCTAAGAAGGTGTACTTTGTTACCATACCTCATTTTTCCAATTAGTGATGCAATTTTGCCAGCACTGAACAAGTTTCTTGAACCTTTTGGTGTGTAATTCTTCAGACTGTTCTTGCAACCATATCTTCCATCATGTGTGAAATGAGTTCCTTTGAGATGTTTCTTGAGAGCTGCAAAAACCAGAAGTGTGATGGTGCCAAATCAAGACTGTAGAAAGGGTGTGGAACAAATTCGAATCTGATGCTCTCTATCACAGCTGAAGTGGCAGCACTAGTGTGGGGTCTGATGTTACCATGTTTAAGAATCTTTGGCTTTTTTCTTGACGAACTTGATTGATTCGGTCTTTCAACCTCTTTCTGGTCTTCACGTAAGTTTCAGATCGATTTTTATTGCTTGTCTAGTAAAAGGTCATCAACATCTTGCCTGTTCAAATCATTAGTTGTGGTGACAGACCTTTCAAACTGTGGCTGGTTGTTCAGGTCCAAATTTCTGCCACTGTCCCTCAATTTCCTCACCCATTGATGCACAGTACTTATGTCCATAGTATCTGCACTAAAGAAAGCCAATAATTGCTGGTGAATTCCTGTAGGCATTCTTTTTAAGTGTTAAGAACTCATTAACAGCTTATTTTTTTATGTGTTTCAATGTGGGTTAGAACGAATCATCAGTTTTGAACTGAATACAACACAAACCACCGTGTTTACCAGACCGTACCTTATGGCCAATTGAAGCTCAAAGAACAGTGAATAAGTCAGCACAAATACCATTTCAAGGTCACATTGCTTGTGTGAGATACTTGCACAGAGGCATTACCTTCCAAATGCCCTATGTACACTTATTTGTCATTCTTTAAGTAAGATATGTGGCTGTGAACCATTTATTTGCAGGAGAGCTATTGAGTGTGAACCCAAAGATAGCACGGTTGATACCCGACCTGTTCACTTTGAATGAGCGGGCTGTCTACGTTGGTCGTTGGAAGTATGGTTTCTTCTCACTCACAGCCATTGGTGCAACAAATGTTGGCTCCATACATGTCTACTGTGACAAGGTATGACTGTTTTCTCATACAACGGAGCATGGGGGATGGTGGTTAGTTGGTAATGGCAGTTGGTTTATAATTCGTAAATGGTACCTTATAAAAGATTCTGGCAAGTACTGCTACCTAATAGTTCATACAGTAAGCTACCACACTGAGCCTTACTGTTCCTTTCTATGTAGTTATCACACGAACTTGATTAAATAATTTTGACTGTTTTCAACCAGCAGTCCTCATTGAAAAACTGTGGTATATACACAGTAATGGGGGTCACGGTGGCACAGTGGTTAAGGTGCTGTGCTACAAATCGGAAGGTCGCTGGTTCGATCCCAGCTGGTGTCATTGGAATATTTCATTGACATAAAATCCTTCCGATCACACTATGGCCCTGGAGTTGACTCAACCTCTAACAGAAATGAGTACCATGAGCATTTTCTCAGATAAAGGCGGCTGGTGCGTAAGGCTGACAACCCTACCACCATCCTGTGCGTTGTCATGAAATCTGGGAACCTTAACTTCCTGGAACCCTCTGGACCACTCCAGGCCTGTAACAGGACTGCTTTACCTTTACCTTTATATACACAGTAATGACTTTCCCACACAATGTTGTGTAGTTGCAGATGATGTATGTTATGATTACCCACATCATTGCTGATAACTTTGTGATAGGTTTTAAGCACACGGTGTACTTTGTATGTTATGTGTTGCAGGTAATGGCAGTAGAAATGACTGCCCTGTCCTACCATTGACTGGTATTAAGCCCAATGGTTGCTAAAGACAGGGCACACATTATTTTCATAGCAATTTCGTTTAGTGTTTTTGCAGAGTGTCCAGAATAGAAACATTTTAACTAATAAGGTGGCACAGATGAAAGAAACGTCAGGTATAATCATTAAAGCCATTCAAGAATGGGGAAGAATACGAGCATCTGGATCATTCAATACACCTTTCAGCACCTGGCAAGAAAGGATATGGAGATAGTAAAATGGATGGTCTAGAATTAAGGGAGGATTCTGTGTTTACACCAGAGCAAGAGGAAAACGTTACACAACATGGTGCTTGTAGCAAAAATATTTCAAGGTGTCAGTGCAGAGCAATTGCATTTTATAGATTTTGACTTTGCCCCCCCCCCCAAAAAAAAAAATCAAGTCAAATGTGACTTTGAATCACATGGATGTAGACCATGAAGGGACTGGCTGTATAGATTGCTAAAGAGAGACCCAGCACAAACTGGAAGCCACCAATTTCAGTATAAAATTTGGTGTCAAAGAAGATGAAGTGACCCTGTTTTTTCAAAAATGCAAGAGAGTTAATGGCAAAATACACATTTCCACCAACACATGTTTATAATATAGATGAGACCAATCCTTATTCTAGCACTAAAAGGTCGGAAAAGGGTCAGCTCTGTCACCGGGTTGGAGAGAAGCAAGAATTGCTCATTTTGCACTGTGAGTGCACCTGGCATTTTTATGCCTTTGATATTTATTTATTCTCAACAGATTATGGCTTCACTTGTGGAAAAAGCTGTCCCTGCAGCTGTTATAAATCTGGATGGACTATTGAGGAACTGTTCTTGGTTTGGTTATGCCATTTCATGTGAACTGCAAAACATCAGCCAGAAAATCCATTTCTTTTAATACCAGACGGTCACAACAGCACAAATGTCTGCAGTCCTAATTTGGCAGATAAAATGGCATTGTGATTTCTTCTGTCTTGCCCCGTTCTTTACAGAGACTTTCACCCTTTGATATCACATTCTCTAGAACAGTAAAATCTGCATTTCATTGGAAATGTTGTCTGTTCTTTCAGACTAGACATATGATTAAGATGACCCCAATGATGTAGTTATTTTCCATAAGAAATAATGTTAAGTAGCCTTGGGTTTCAGGTCAGTGGAATTTACCCCTTAAATCTAAAAATTTTCAGCAGAAGAATTTCAGGAAACATCAGTGTAGCAGGAATGCAATAAAGATATTTCTGCTACAGATAATTCCAGTATTGATGACCAACATACCAGGCTCCTAAAAACATCAGCTTCAGACATCTGTCAGTTTCATGTCAACCGCCATGCAGCAGGAACCCAGAAACTTCTCATGCTAATACAAGGTGGGACCCAGATATTTCTGGAATTTGAATCTTCTGCCTGAACGAGATGTAGTTCAGGTTTCTGCCATTAGATTCCGCGAGCCTATGATAATCTGAATTAGTCTGCCAAGTGACATGCACTTCGTGTAATTTTTTCTGGCATTTTTTCTAGGTGTTTGCAGGTGTGTTTGGTGATTTTTTTAAACCTGAAATGACTGATCTTAAAGAACAATGAGTGTGTGTGAAGTTTTGATTCCTTTTGGGAAAAACTGCAGCTGAAACTGTCACAATGCTCATGAAAGCTTTTAAGAATGAAGACATGGATAAAACAAATGTACGTATGGTTTAATTGTTTCAAAAGAGGTGAAATGTCTGTTGAAGACCAACTATGTTGTGGCCACTTTTCCACAAGCAGAATTGACTAAAATGTTGAAAAAGTTCACCAGGCTGTCCTTGCATATTGTCATCGGACCATTGACAAAATTTCTGAAATAACAGGCTTTTCATGGATTTCATGCCAATGCATTTTAATGGAAGATTTGATGATGAAATGGGTTGCCGCAAAATTCATGCTGCATCTGCTCACAGAATGGCAAAACAACATGTGTGAATGTTTGCTGATTTGCAGGAAGAGCTCAGAATAACCCTGAATTTCTCACAAAAGTCATAGCAGGTGACGAGAGTTGGTGCTATGGCTACGACCCTGAGTCAAGCAGCAGTCAGGTTGTTGGAAGTCACCAGATTTCCCCAGACCAAAAACAGTGCTGCAATTCACTCCAGCATCAAGACAATGTTGATTTCTTTTTTTTTATGTTGATGGGATTTTGCACAGGGAGTTTGTTTCTCCAGGACAAACAATAAATCAGCAGCTTTACTTGAATGTGGTGAAATGATTGCGTGAGAGCCTGTGACAAAAATGTCCAGAGAACTGACAGAATGGGGATTGGTTCTTGCACCATAACAATGCCCTCCCCACACACACACACACACAGCCTTGAGTGTCCAGCAGTTTTTGGCAAAAAACAAAATGGTGGCTGGTGGCTCTGTTCCACCACCCACCCCCACCCCCACCCCCTACTCACCCAACCTCACTCCTTGTGACTTTGTTTTGTACCCATGGGTGAAGCAGGATTTGAAAGGAAAGCATTTTGTTGATGTTGCTGACATCTGTGAGAATTGCTAGTGGCCTTGACAGCATTTCCATTGAAGATTTTCGGCAATGTTTCCAGCATTGGGAGCAGCACTGGGATCACTGCATCCTGTCACAGGGGGAGTACTTTGAATGGGACTATAGTTTCATATTTTCTATGAATACTTTAAATAAATTTTTTGTAACAATTCCGGAAATTTTGGGGTCCTGGCTCGTACCTTAAACAGCAGTGGCAGATATTTAACAGAGTCCACGCATCATAATTACCCTATTAGTATTTGGCCATAATTGTGAATTATTAATGCCTCTTCTCTTGTTGGTACAGATTCTTTAAGCAGTCAGTCTTCTATGAAATAGTTACAGTTGGATCATTTATGAGACAGTACATGAGATTTTGTTGCTATGCATAATGTTCACATGTGACAGATGAGTGTTGAAGATTCAGGTCATCAGGGATGTGATGCTGTGCATCTGGATTAGTGTGAGACCCTGCATTCCTTCATAACATTGGGAAACTAATCCACCAATATAGTGTCACGTCCCATGACACCTGAATTGTATACAAAACCACTGTGGGAGCTTCAAATCTCACAGTCAGTGTTTTGTTATAAAATGCAAGGATTCTAGTTTTGGTTGTCCTTCAGGAACTGACAACGAATCAGTGGAAGTGGAAGTGGAGGAAGATGGAGTCCCGGCATCAGGATTCTTTCCTTCAGGGGTTACAGGAGGAAAAAATTCATATGTGCAAAGGACAGCCATTTGGCGAGTTCCGTCTTGGATCCACAATTGTGCTGTTGTTTGAAGCTCCAAAAAACTTCAAATTTCATCTGGAGACAGGTCAGCGAATTCTAGTAGGTGCAGGTATTAGTGACTGTAGTATAGAGTAGGATATTGTAACATTCAACATGTGTTAATAGACTGTGTTTTTACAATTGACATGATGGGCTGTGATTTTAAAGTTAAAAAAAAAATATATATATATGAATATATATATAAAACTGTATTTTTCCACCGTTCAGTGCTTTCTGCATATGTGTAAGATTTTAGTTATTTGAAAAGTGTATCTTTTGCAGCAGAAGCATGTCTTTGAGATTCGTCTGTTTTTACAATGTAATGTAATATTACCCTCATTACTACAGTAAATGGTTGTTGTGAGAAGTTTGTGGTAGTGATGGCAATTTATTGAATACTGCTTTTTCAATTCTGGCAGTTGTGTGGTACTGACTAAGAAATAATGGGATAGTTACTAATGACACCTTGGAAATGATGTGGTAAGAAGCCACTTTGGTTTTTGGACACATGGGACTGTGAAATATGAAGTCCTCAGGTCATGTAATTGTGATAACATTTTTTTTTGCAGTATTTTGGGGGATTATCTTTCCTAAGCTGACAGACTTCATGGTACAGGGTTATTGATGGGAATTCATTGTTGTTCAACTGGCAAACAGTTTACTTGTTCTTTGTGGAATGTGGAACTAGAAGGTCAGTGATTGTGTTCATGAGAGACTGTAATTGGATCCTACCCTGAGCTAGGTTGTTTTATGTCCCGTCTGTTACATGTTCCTTGGAGTAGTCCTTTCTGGTGAATAACAGCTTTTGCCAAAGAAAACACATCCAAGACTCCTTGTAAGATAGAAAGATAACCTCATCAGCTGTATTTATTTGATTGCATATTTAACATATTGCTACTTATTTTTGTCTCCATTCTCACTTTCTTCTGTGCTTTCCACATCACTGTGTGAAGTTTTACAGATGAATATGAATACAGTAATACCTTAGTATAAAAACATTAGGTTTACAGACCAGTGTGTGTATAGTAATGCCTCAGTATACAAAAAATCATTTTATGACAATTTGCTGGGTACAAGATGCACTGATTAATATCTGTTTTTCAGTTGAGAGCCAATTTTCACCTGTACATCTTCCTTGCTCTTAAAACCTGCTTGTTGTTCCCAGTACCTTTTGTTGGCTGTAATGGGTTCCTGCTTCTTCTCAAATGTGTAGAAGGCCTTTGTATCTCTTAATGGTTTGTTCATAAGCAGCAGCCCTGCAGGATCACTGAATTGTGTTTGTAGCTTTTTTTAAGCGTAATTTTTTCAGTATTACCCAGTCTGCATTTATTAAATCTTAAGAAATTTTTTTTGTGTCAGGTTTATAACAAGGATGGTACCTAATGCATATGCATTTTCCATGCTATGACTTTGTTTTATGCATAGTTTAATGGCTGTGAAAGTTATTTAAATATAGTAATGGACCATTATTGTTACTTTTTTTTTAACACATAGGTACCATTCTTTGTTGTGTTAAAGGTAACTTTAGACCTTGTGAAGAAATTCTTAACTTCTGGAACATTCAAAATGTTGAAAGTAATGGGAAATCAGTGTGCATTGTATGAGTTTTTGCCTTGCAAGCAACTTTTGAGGAGTGAATTAAGCTGGTAAACTGAGGGATTACTGTATATGTATGTGTGTTTATGTAATACCTACATACCAATATTATTACAGTGAGCAGTGCGATACTGGAGTACACTTCTTTTGCAGATATGTTATTGCAGTTTTTTTAGTTCCCATTGATATTGATTTGTGTTGCAGATAAAGGTGTACTTTTGCTAAATGGACTAACAGTGCATACAGCACAGTTTATAGTCATAATTGACAAAGCTAAAAAGCAGCATGGATTTTAACGTGCATAAAGACATGTTATATTTTCCTGTATATACTTACTAGCAAATAATGTTTCAGATCAGGTATGTCAATCTTAATGAGCCCTGTATTGCATACAGCCTAATAATGAACAGTTGTGATAAAACAGTTAAGTTTATTGCGATTTATGTAAAGCAGGGGCTAGTGATGTCTGCTACAGATGGAATTAAATCTTTGCAACATCTTTATTATAGACCCACCAACCACAAGTCTTAACATCATTGCCTACTTTTAAAAAGTTGAAAGTCTGAAGGAAATGCTGTGTCATAATGACCATGGCTCTTACATGTGTGTGTATAAGCCATTGGTAAAAACTTGCTTAAAATGGCAACCAAAAGACCAAAACACTTAAGCCATATACTAATTCATTATCATCTCTAGGAAGTCTAGATAAAATAGTATTTGTGTTAAGTAGTGCTAGTTGTCATAGTGATTTGTCTTAAACTTACAGACCCAAGACTGATTGAACTGCCACTGTAGAAAGAATAAATAGAGTGTTTGCTGTGATCAAAGTAGTTTTCTGTATCTAACATTTTGAATTACTACAGACAACTACCTTCTGATGGCAGAGTACAAGAAGCAGTGCTGGACATGGTAGGAAGATTCAGTGTATTATGCATACATAGCAGTCATCACAGTTTTATTTCAATACATGTAAATCCTGCTGAGATGGTGCGGTACTGTGAGGATTGTCATTGTTACGTCAAATAAGTTATCTGGGACTATGTTTTGCACGGGAAACAAGAGATGTCTACAAGATTTTCTTGGGAAAACTTTTTCGAAAGCAGGCACTTGGAAGAATGATAAGGAGATGGAGAAATAATATTAAAATATGTTTGAGGGAACTTACGTTTGGAAATGTAATGAGATTTAACTACGAGAGTTTCCAGACTTTAAAGATACAAAACAGGTGGGAGAGGAAGGGAAATCACTGCTGTTAAGGTGGTAACACTGTCATGTCTAGCATACTCCCATTTTCATTTGTTTTTGCATTTGAAGAAACATCTGGCTGGCCAGAAGTTTTGTGAAGACGAAAAGGTGAGAAAAGTCACTACATGGTTCTGTACGCAAGTGGCGGAGCTCTTTGACATCGGAATACAAAAACTCGTACTCAGGCTAAACAAATGCCTTGACAAAGGTGGTGATTATGTTGAAAAATAGCTGACGGTATATGTGCAAAGAGTTTTTTCACTTGATTTTGTTAATAAATTTAAAACAATTTTATTGCATATGTATCTTTACTTTCTGGGCGTCTCATTCATATATTATGATCATGTCAATTAGTAAGCTGTTCTATGTATGGTGTTGAAAACGGGGCTGTATTGCAGTTGACTATGGACTTCAGATGTGGGTAGTGAAATGTTGTTATGGGTGTACATTTCACATTCAAGGTTTACTTCATCACCTGTGTGGTACTGTGAACATATTGTTCTTTAGAAACACAATTCTGAGGAAGGACAAATGCTTAGAAATTCAGGGTGCATGTAAGTGTCAAACAGTCTGGTTATGTTAGGAGGTGAAACTGTGGACTCAAATGTTACTAATGGCACAAAGCTGTTTATACCACCTCAAACCAAACTGTTTGGTGTGCTGTTTCCTAGTTTAGGAATGCTAACTGGTGAGTTATAGTTACAAATACTGTAACTGTAAGTAGTACTTAGCCTGTTGTGTCAAAGTGACGCCTCTCAAAGATTTGCACTTTTTGCTTTTTTGTTCTCTTTCTTTATGAGACTTTTGCCAGTAGCATGATTGGAAAGATCCCTTGGAGTGGCTACTGTGCTTGCCATATGTGGTGCCTGTAAGTTTTTGCCTGTGGGTACATTTAAGGATAAGATATACCCAAAAAAAAGGAACTGGAACAGGCAAGCTGGCATTGTGACTAGGCTATGGGCTGGATGAACTGAGAAGTTTGAATGTTAGCAGGGACAAGACCTTTTCTCTTCTCCAAAACATCTGGATGGGCTCCAGTGCCCACTGAGCCTGTTATTCAAAGTGGGTGCTGGATTTATTTTCTGGGAGTGTAGTGGCCAGGGTGTGAAGCTGACCACTCCTCCATCCAGTGTCAAGGTTAAGAATAAGTGGAGCTATACCTCTGATCCCCTAATATGTCTTCATAGCATGGGCAGGGACAATTTTACCTTCTGTACTCGGAGAAGCCTATATTTGTAAATATGTAGACTCAGAAAGTACAGTGAAGAAGTAACATTGCTGAGTTTCTACTGAACTACACAGTGTTGCTATAAGACATTGTTCTTCTTAGTCACCTCACTGAGAACTTCACACCTCACATAATATACGATACTGGCCATGTAAATTTTTGAAGTAGAAATAATGTATCAGCACTTTAAGATTTTGAAATTAATATTGGTTAACACTTGTTGAACCCATGCCACTTGTAATTGTATCAAGCACAGTAGCACTGTGGCAGCCAAATAGAATCTGCTGACAGTTAAATGATGAAACTACTTACCCACTTCAGCTAAGCATGTGACTGTATGTGGAGATAGATCTTAGATGTACCTGCCTATTCATGTGTCAGCAAGAAAAATCCAGTCATAGTAAAAAACCTGGAGGTTATTAACTCATGAATGACAAACTGAACTTTATCAGAACTTTACTGTTGTGAATTTTATGCTAAAATTGGTCAGTAAATACTGCATAATTGTTCAGATATTAGTCACACAGATTTTTACACCATGTAGGTTTGTGGTTTGACATTTACACTGATGTTTAGGAGGAACATGTGCATCCATCTTCAGGTAATTGTACTACATCCAGGTAGACATAAAGCATCAAACCACATGCCAGCACAATGTCCAAGCCCCTGGATATCAGAAGTCCAGAATTGAAGTGAGACAAGTTCTGATGAATTGCAATTGTTGGAGAAGCAACAAACACCAGGGGGGCCTAAACATGACTCTAGGCAGACTGTCCAGTGATTTAGCATATACAAACTGGACAAAATTGATGCAGTGGGGAGGGGAGGTAATGCCATGCCAGACAGCGTAAAGTGTGTATGCTGCACAAAAGAGAAGAAGTTAAACAAGATGCCTTTGTAACTTCTGTGTTGTTCCACTTCACAAAGGGTGTTAGTTTGAGAAATACCAGTCAGGAACTGCTAGACTGTTTACATGCATTTTTTTCAGTATTGGGATCAGGAGTTTCATCTATGCATTCAAACTGTAAATAAGAATATAATGAGTGTTGAACAGTTGAAGTGTGTAAAAAGTCCCAGAACTCAGGGTATTTAATCCATTATGTCCAAATGGGAAAATGCTGTCCCAGAAATTAAATGCCCTTCAACGGCTGAATAGTAAAACGTCCCACAATGCCATGTCCTGTTTAAAATTTTCTGCATTTATAATTACACATCTATTTTTCACAATATGTGTCTAAAAGGCATGTATGGATGTAAAAAATTGTGTGAAGTTCAATTGTAGTAAAAAATATCACTAGTAAAATGTAGTTTTTCTTACAGTCTTACAATTTTACCAGAATTCATATTTATTTACAGATGTCTTCAGGCAGTAGTTCTTATTTATACCTTGTACTGGCAAAGTGAAGATTCATATGAACAATACTTCTCTTGAGAATTTGGAAAACCATACAAAATTGGTAATTTATAGTTCTCATGTGCCTTACCATATAGGGTCTGTGTGCTGTTGATCACTTCCATACCTCTGGGATATCTAATGAATATTTCATAATCAAAAGTTTTGGTTGAAAAGTATTGATTTTATGGAGGGCATTACAAAAAAATTATAATTCCCCTGTGAACTCATGAAGACTGTTTTGAGCCCCATAATGCACAACACATGTAATGTGTTTGTGATACATACATACTTTGTGGACAGTTGCTAACAGTGATACACAAGGTGATGCACTTGCACAACCTTGGGATTTTTTACATTTAATAATGTATTATATCAAGCAATGAAAAATATACAACAAAACTAAATTTCATACAGTTCCTGTAGATTTTTAATTGACATACATGTTTTGTCTTGTCCAGCATTTATCATTAAGTGTCTGGCCATTTTTTGTGTAGTTAATATGCACCACCTTAAAAAAATTCCTGCTGGCGCTCTTGTCTTTAGAGCATAATTCTTGAAAACTGACAGTCATGTAGCTAGTGAATAGTTTTCTTTATGGAACCCTAATGGTCAGTAGCATGCTGCTGTCCCCTGTCCTGAGACAACTGAATTAATTTTAGTCCCATTGTGTATAAGATTCATTTTACTAGTGTCCGCCTGTCTACACAGAGGTCTTCCAAATGATATCTGCCTTTTAGGTTTTCTCACCAATTTCTGCAAGCTGCGACTTTCACATTGAAAGGGTGTAGCAGTTAAACGTGCTTGACATGTTTTATGCTGTACAGTTCATGTGAGGTTTGAGGTTCTCATGGTGGTAACTCTGCAGACAACCTCCTTTCTGGCATGTGATGCCATGTAGTCTGGTGAATAAGTACCACTGCTGTAGGGACGGTTGTGGTGGAGGGCAGAGTTGTGGCTGAACCAATGGGACAGTTCAAAAAAGCAACCTAGCTGTATGTCCTTTGCAGATACGATTTTTTTTTCTGTTCTACTTAAGTCCCTTTCCCATTAGTCTACCTGGCTCCTTTCCCCCTTAACCCTTCCTATTATTCTTTTTTTTGTGCTCCTTCTGGTACCCCATATATATATATATATATATTGATATTTCTCACTTCACTTTCCCTCCATCCCCCTGTCCCTATAAATATACTGCTTTCTTCAGTGCTGTGCCATTTCACTCTACTTACAGTTGGCCCATTTAAAAGAAATCAGATTTGTTGCTCTTCCAGCCTATTCCCCAAATATTACACTGCCTGAGCTGTCCCATTTCTATATTAGACACAAAGAGGTAAGATAAAAGTTCCCAAGTGAGTGGTGGCAAGCAGTCTGCAGATTGTATTTCCTCTCAACTTGGAGGACATTAAAGTCTTCGGGAATGTGATACCATGCCGATTCACATTACTAGGACAACTCTACAGCAAACTCCTCCAAAACGTGTGTGTAACAAATTACCAATTGGCATGGTGCGATATCTCAGAAGACTTCAGTTTTTATCAACCCTCTGAAAACCTGAAGTGATGCACTCTTTATGTCTTAACATCGTTTTGGTTTGGCAGGTAAGCTGCTTACTGTTGCTCAAGAGTAAAATTGGCCTTGATAGTGTAGATGGGTGTCACTTATCTCCAGGCAAAGCCTGCAGAGAATACATAGGTCCTCACAAGAACATACTGCTACCACCGTTCACTGGACATCATTTCTAATGTGTTTCTAAGTTAAATTTGTGAATGGCTCTATTCAGAGGGAACACAGCAGAAAATAGAATTAACTCACCCAGACAATACAGTCACATGTAGTTGTGACTGGTGTACATTGGTTACAACTCATACACGTATAACTCTCCAACTCCTATGCATCATCACTATGAAGGCCAAAGTTGTACTCCTGGGTAGCAAACAGTGCTATAATCGCTATATATATGGACTGGGTATGTGTCAATTTCTTAGTTATATTTGTGTAATGAGTTTTTTTTTTTTGCATTCTGACAATGAATTAAAATCTTACTTGACATATATTTCATGCTTATAGTCGGCGTGGGCTGCGATAGCTCAGTCGGTATGGCGACTGGCTACGGGCTGAACGGTCCGGGGATCGAATCCTGGTGGGGGGCGAGATTTTCCTCACCTGTCCAGACCGACCCTGGGGTCCACCCAGCCCCCAGTACAATGGGTACCGGCTGTTTCCCGGGGGTAAAGAGCGGCCGGGTCGTGACTCTGACCCCTCACCCCCTTCTAGTGCCGTGGTCAAGAAAGAGTAGAGCTATACCTCTACTCCCCCTATGGGCCGTGCGGCCTGTACAGAGCCTCAGGGCCTGTACACGGTTGCACTTTACCCTTTTTACCACAGTCGGTAGTATATTTTTCTGCGGAGCTAGTAAGCCGTGGTGTGTAATGCCATTGAAAGAGTTTCTTGTGACAAAAGTGAAGGTCACGGTACAGGTGCCAAAGGACACTGTTCCAAGTTTGCACTCCTGGTTGGATCTGGTTTCCAATCTCCTTCCACAGACCTGACATGTCTCTGTTTTCGTCAGTTTAAATAGGAATAGTACAGCTCCCTGAAACAAACTGCATGTAATTCTTGAATATTCTTGCAAATCCGTCGTCGTGATCATTTCACGTGGTACTGCTGGAGACGGTTTGCTATGAAAGGTCCCCAGGGGCCGACATCTCACATAACGTCTTTATACGGGACTCTTCATCAACAGTTTATATTTCTTCATGCTTTTTAAGGACACAAGGTTTCGTCGTGTTCAAAAGAGCCCGCTGTTTGACCATATCGTGAGCCACAATATAGTTACTGGCTTCACAATTTACACATTATAAATTGATTTTAACGTTTTCCACCCATCTGTGCCTAAATCGTCCCAGGTGGTTACTTCCCTTGAAGCAATCAACGCAAATTTTATACGAGTTTCGTGTTTTTCCCGCTCGTTCCAATCTGTTTTATCGCCCTAAGAACATTAGGCGAATACATTTTCACCGTTTCCCTGATCCTTGTTATTGCGTAGGGCTCTTCAGTGCTTTTCATCGCCAAACTATATTCTTCCCTCAACTGGTTCGACCCTAACGTTTGAGACATACTGGGAGGCAGACGGTACGAATCTCGGGGGAGATACCGACTGTCCTTAATTGAAGCCACGCCCGCTTCTTGCGTGCATTCTTTCCAATGTATAATTCACATCATGTGCTCTGACGCTGTTAGGGTTACTGAAAACTTAGTTTTAATGAATTGCGAAATGATTAGATTGATTGACTCAAGTAAAATACATACATAAACGTTATGTGAACCTCCAGCGAGTGTGGTAATGTTTCAGATTACGCGGTGTCGGTAGACACGTGGTGTCTGTACTAATAAACAGGGCGCAACGTGGCATGCGCGGGTTTAGTTGGATGCCTCACAGCCCGGCTACCCTTGCAGTACAGCTGTAGAGCTGGTGACTTGTAGAATGCCCACAACAATGAAGTGGTGGACGGTGCTAGTGGTCATAGTGTTTGCGTGTGCTGGGACAGTAAAGGCCAGGGAGCAAGAAACCGGCCGTCGCTCGGGGTCGACAGCTGGTGACAAGGGATATGTGGCAGGTGAGTAGGCTGGGAGGCCACACCCACTGCCGGGGTACTGAGGAATTGAGTTTGCACTTTATAATGTTGTTACATAGCATAATGGGTAGGGTCTGAAGGAGTATTAGTGTACAATAAAGTTAGTGTAAGGGGGGGGGGGGTGAAAACTGTCAATCACGTCTGGTTTTGTGTTTTAATTTAATGGGACGTGTTACAACGTTTAGTGACAGGAGGCCTACATGACAACAGTCCGACGAGGGATTTAAGAGCTCTTACATATATTTACGTTATGCACCATTAAGAACACATAAAAAATAAGACAAGGGATAGTTCAATATCCAAAATAGCCACCAATTCATAAATAAATAAGATTATCGCAAATGACATGACGTCCCCCTGCAGGCCGAACAAGACATATCACAGAATCTTCCCATTCACCCGGAAATACTAAACATTCATTTTAACTTTTAACTGTACAATTTTGAACCCCTCATCCTTTATTACTTTATGTGGAACCCGTTTCGTCCCCAAAAATTTCAATGGAATCGGCTTATTTTTCTTACGAAAACTGTAAAGTTGTTATCTCAACTACGCGTATCAACGTGAACAATGGTTTAATGTCATTTACATAATAACTTTTATTTGGTATTTTAATATTGTCTGGAGATGGATTTTTATATTTCAGCCAAATCATATCGCATTAAAGTTACATAATAACATAGCACAAAACTTCGCTGTGACTTACGGCCTTCATCCCTTTACTTCGCATGTTTCATCACAGAGGGATGTCTCTCTTTAGTTTAGTGTGGTTACTAGCATGGTGGGAAAACTGTGGAATTGATACGTCATTGCCACATTAGTGCCAGTCCTGTTACTTAGCGGTTGAAGTGAAGGCACATGAACGAGTCTTGCATGTCAGAATGAAGATCACAAGTCAAAATTAACGTAGGATAGAGGAAAAGGTAAAGTTCATCCTATAACAGGCCACGTAGGCCCAGAGGTGGAGTAGAGGTAGAGCTTTACTCTTTCTTTAACTTCGGCGCTAGATGGGGTGGGTGTTAAACGCCACGCCCCGGCCGCTTTACCCACGGGAAAGACCCGGTGCCATTTGTGTAGGAGTCTGGGTGGGCCCCAGAGCCGGTCTGGACGGGGGCGGAAAATTTCGCCCCCACTGAAATTCGATCCCTGAACCGTCCAATCCGTAGCGAGTGGCTATACCGACTGCGCTATCCCGGCCCACATTAACGTCGGGTTTTGGGGTAAATGTTGAGTACTTCATATCGAATGGTGAGGTTAGTTGCAAGCCAGTTAACAGTTAAAATCAGATGCAAACGGCATATATCGGAGAGGACGAATACTGGGATTGACAGTTTGCTGGTAGAATATACATTAGAGCTACACTTGCTACCAAAATCCAGGGTCACGATTCAAGCTTCAGTCATTAGAACCTCTAATGGCTCATGAACTCCCGAATTAATCAAGCGTACTTGATGGTTTGAATGGAGTGTTTTGAGTTGGTACTGATACTGTATTGGGTGTAAGGTATATGTGAATTATGATTTTAGTTTCTGGACAGAAAATTGGAGGACGACTGATCTTGATTACCCACAATAAATCACCTAGAATTAACCCCACATAGTACACATTCCTCGTGATGAACATTAAGTAATGTCCTCAAGATAGCTGTTGATGACTATGTGTCACGGTAGTAACAGCTTTAACCTCTCGTTAGATTCTTCCCACTTAATTATATTTAAAGTTATTCATTCATTCATTCATTTGCATTCTTCGATCCATACTGGTACATGTGCTTTGGATATGGAATTTGTCAATAAGTTAGATTAACGTGTTACATAGAATTTGTCTTGACATAAATAAATACATGTCTAAAAGAACTGATAAACAGTAAATTAAAATACAGAATTTAAATACAGGGTTTGACATAAATAAATACATGTATAAAAGAATTAATAAACATTAAATTAAACTACATAATTTAAATAAAGGGTTTTTATATATCATTTTTTACATGTCAACAACAATCATGTTGTTGACATGTACATAAAGTAACAAACTTTGTTTAAAATATGTAATGGATTAATTATTGGAGAACACCAATATCTTATGTAACATCTCTATCGATATACTCTTCAACAGAATAAAACTAGTTTTTTATAAGAAACTTTTTCAATTCATGCTTAAATTTATTAGTATTATGTGCTACTGTCTTGATACCAAGAGGTAGGAAGTTAAATAATGTGATAACTGAATAATAAACTCCTTTTTGAAATTTAGTTAAATTCACTGAAGGAACATGTAAATCCAATTTGTGGTGGGTATTTATTTTATGCAGTTCAACATTAAATGTAAATATATCCTTATGCTTAACAACAATCATAAGAATTGAGAAAATATATTGAGAGTAAAGTGTAAAAATTCCAAGTTTACTGAACACTGCCCAACAGGAATCCCTTGCTTTGGCTTTCATGATAATTCTTACAATTCTTTTATGAATCAAGCTATTAGGAGTTTTCTTCATTTAGTGTTAAAATTCTGTAATTCCTAATCCAACGAACGGTGAAGGTGTGCGGTTCATGTTTTGTATTACTTTCTATACTGTTCTCCTGTTTTCTCCAAGGTGAAAGCTGTTTTGTTCCATCTTGTATTCCTTTGTCTCTATAGGGAATTATTTCTGTTTACACTAAACGTTATTATTTGGTGGCGCAACAATCCGAATCAGTTCTAAGCCGCCTCATTGTTGAAATTTCTAGATCTCACACACACACACACACACACACACACACACACACACACACACACACACACACACACACACACACACACACACACACATACCC
>Ga0123354_10004849_pt1 | contig 19268 bp, 14 predicted proteins | sample TergutLab28metaG_2_FD_97872 | JGI IMG/M metagenome (GOLD analysis project Ga0123354, IMG submission 97872) | Labiotermes labralis P4 segment gut microbial communities from Petit-Saut dam, French Guiana - Lab288 P4 | ecosystem: Host-associated > Arthropoda: Insects > Digestive system > Gut ...
CCGGTGCTCATCAAGGCCAGCGCGGGCGGCGGCGGCAAGGGCATGCGGGCGGTGGACAAGGCCGAGGACTTCGCCGCCGCGCTGCAAAGCTGCCAGCGCGAGGCCCGCAACAGCTTCGGCGACGACGCGGTGCTGGTCGAAAAATACGTGCAGCGCCCGCGCCATATTGAAATTCAGGTGTTCGGCGACCAGCACGGCAACTGCGTCTATCTGTTCGAGCGCGACTGCTCGGTGCAGCGCCGTCATCAGAAAGTGCTGGAAGAAGCCCCCGCGCCCGGCATGACCGAATCGCTGCGCCAAAAAATGGGTGAGGCGGCGGTGGCGGCGGCGCGCGCCGTGGGCTACGTGGGCGCGGGCACGGTGGAGTTCATCGTCGAGCAGCCGGGCGGCTACGACAAGCCGCAAGACATGCGCTTTTATTTCATGGAGATGAACACGCGCCTGCAGGTCGAGCACCCCGTGACCGAGGCCATCACCGGCCTGGATTTGGTCGAATGGCAACTGCGCGTGGCCAGCGGCGAGCCGCTGCCGCTGGCGCAGGACGATCTGGAGCTGCAAGGCCACGCCATCGAGGCGCGCATCTGCGCCGAGAACCCCGACAACAACTTTCTGCCCGCCACCGGCACGCTGCACGTCTATCGCAAGCCGCCGGCCAGCAGCTTCGAGATCGACGAAGCGCGCATCGACGACGGCGTGCGCGAGGGCGACGCCATCACCCCGTTTTACGACTCGATGATCGCCAAGCTGATCGTCTGGGGCAGCACGCGCGAAGAAGCGCTGGGCCGTCTCGACGCAGCACTGGCCGAAGTGCGCATCGTCGGCGTGCAGACCAACGTGCAGTTCTTGCGCCGCGTGCTGGCCACGCCCTCGTTCAGCCAGGCCAGGCTGGACACGGCGCTGATCCCGCGCGAGGCGGACCGCCTGTTCAAGCAGGACCCGATCGGGCTGGACATGGCCGTCGCCTGCGCCGTCGCGCAAACCGTGCTGGCCGAGCGCGACGCCGAAAGCCACGACCCGTTCAGCCGCACCGACGGCTTCCGCTCGCACGGCGTGGCCTCGCGCCGCATCGACCTGGAATACGCTGGTCAGCCGGTGGTCGCCAAGCTGCGCTATCTGCACGACGGCCTGATGCTGAAAGTGGGTGAAGGCGCGCCCGCGCCGCTGTCCATCAATCGACAAGCCGATGGCCGCATCGACGTACGCTTTGGCGGTCAACGTCAGGTGGTGCAGATTTTTGCGCGGGGCGAGGTGGAGCACATTTTCGGCACGGCGGGCGCCACGGTGATTACCGAACTCGACGTACTCTCGCACAGCGGCGAAGGCGCAGGCGAAGGCGGCCGCCTGACCGCGCCCATGCCTGGCAAGGTGGTGTCGATTGCCGTCAAGGCGGGCGACACCGTGCGCAAGGGTCAGGCGCTGGCGGTGATGGAAGCCATGAAGATGGAGCACACCATCGCCGCCCCGCAAGACGGCGTGGTCGGCGAAGTGCTGTACGCGCCGGGCGATCAGGTGGCTGAAGGAGCCGAGTTGCTGCGGCTTTGCGCCAATTGATGGCAGCAAGGCATTCACCATGCGTTTACGCACATTATGTAAAATCGCACAAAAAATAGCCACGGCATTTGTTTTGGCACTGGGCTTGGCATGGCAGGCTTATGCTGACACTGAGGGCAATGCCTATGCGGGCGACAATATTTATGCAGGCACTCTGGGCAAGTCAGCGATTATCGTGCATTTTTATAAAAACAATGACGGCAAGTCTGTCGGCACTTATTTTTATCGCTCCAAGGGGCGCGACATCGGATTGGCCAATCCAAGCAAGGAAGGGCAATATATGGAGTGCCCGATCAAAACAACCGGCGAGAGTGTGTCGGACCCTGAGGATCCCGAACCCTGTGACGACCCTCGGGGTTATTGGCGACTATCGATGACCGATGATGGCGCTGCGGGTGAGTGGAGCAAAACAGCCGATTTCAATAAACCGTTGGCGATTCATCTCAAGCGCGTTTCCAACCTTAAGACGTGTGACGATCAAGATAACGCTTATGAATGCTTGCGCATGGAAGGTACTGTTTCGGTGAGGAAGGGCAGTCAAGGTCAATCGGATGACGGTACGGTAGCGTGGCATTTCGTCCAGGAAAAACGCAGCCAAGTCTCGGTGCCGCAATTGACCAAAGCACCAAACGCAACGGCAATGCGTGCTGTTAATAACATTATAAAACAAAAAAGTCGAGAATATATTTCCAGGGTACTTACAGGCATGACGGAGGATAGCCCGCCTGAATATGAGGTTGTACTTGCAAATAAACGTACAATTACCGTCGAAAATTCCTATGTTTTCCAGCACCCACTTTATGGTTCGTACCGCAAGGAGTGGAATTCCGATACTTTCGATCTTGGATCCGGAGAAAAAATAGAATGGAAGAGGTTGCTGCGTTTCCCTGAAGAAAATAAAAAATCAATCGATTACGCAAAAGAAACGGATGTCGTTTCGATGGCCTTGCGTAAGGCGATTGCTCAGCAGGACAATGATGAATGTTTCGCAGACATTCTTGATCGTTTCAATCAACTCAATCAGAATGGTAATTCTTACTCGTATGCGATGAATCAGATCGAATTTTCGCCGCATAAAGATGGGCTGTTTGTTGTTTTGCTTTTATGGGATATATCTTCTCCATATTGCGCTGGCACAGGCGTCACCATTCCCTGGACCGAAGTCCGCCCGCTGCTTCTAAAACCTTTTCCATTACCCTAAACCAAGCGCGTGCACGTGCAACTGCAAGCCTGCGTGCGATAAGGAAAGCTGATCGTCGACCGCCCGGCCAGCACGGGAGTACGGTCGATCACGGCCTGTAGCTGTGTCCGTACTTCTCCTTGACGCGCCGGCGGCAGGGCGGCGATGAAGCTCACCGACATGAAGCAATCGACGATCACGCGCCGGGGCCGAGTCGCAGCGTGTCGCGCAGCCAAGCGTCGAGCACGGCGGAGTAGTCGGGGCGGCCCCGGGCGTAGGTGCCGGCCTGCTGGGCAAAGCCCTGGGTGGCGCGGTGAATGGCGGAGGTCATGACGGCAGCGGCGGATGATGTAATGGGCGGCGTGTTGCTTCTGACGCGAATCGGTAAACTGACCGGCGGCGCGATGCCATCCATCGCCGCCCATGATTAACGCCCACAAAGACCCCACCATGAATCTACCCACCCGCGTCAAGCTCATCGATGTCGGCCCCCGCGACGGCCTGCAAAACGAAAAGCAGCCCGTGCCCGCCGAAGTCAAGATCGGCCTCATCCACCGCCTGCAAGACGCCGGCCTGAAAGAGGTCGAAGTCACCAGCTTCGTCAGCCCCAAATGGGTACCGCAGATGGCCGACAACGCCGAGGTGCTGCGCGGCATCCGCCGCCAGCCGGGCGTGCGCTATTCCGTGCTCACGCCGAACATGAAAGGGCTGGAAGCCGCGCTCGCCGCGCCGCGCGAACAGTGGCCGGATGAAATCGTCGTCTTCGGCGCGGCCAGCGAGGCGTTCAGCCAGAAGAACATCAACTGCTCCATCGCCGAAAGCATCGAGCGTTTCGCCCCCGTCGCCGAAGCCGCCCGCGCCCAAGGCATTGGCGTGCGCGGTGCGATGAGCTGCACCGTGGGCTGCCCCTATGAGGGCGAGATCGCGCCCGAAAAAGTGGGCCGCCTCGCCAAGTTGATGAAGGACATCGGCGTGCAGCGCGTGGACGTGGCCGACACCATCGGCGCGGGCACGCCGCGCAAAGTACAACGCGCCATCGAAGCCACGCTCGCACACTACGGCATCGACGACATTTCGGGCCACTTCCACGACACCTACGGGCAGGCGCTGGCCAACACGCTGGCGGCGCTGGAACTGGGCGTGTGGAACTTTCAATCGTCCGTCGCCGGTCTGGGCGGCTGCCCTTATGCCAAGGGCGCGACCGGCAACGTCGCCACCGAGGACGTGGTCTATCTGCTGCACGGCATGGGCATCGAAACCGGCATCGACCTGGACAAGCTGATCGACGCGGGCGTTTTCATCAGCGCCGCGCTGGGCCGCAAAACCGGCTCGCGGGTAGCGACGGCGGTGTTGAACAAGCGGTAGGCGGCGCGCTGACCATGCACTGGCTTGAGCTGAAGGTTCACCCGCCACTGGTGACGCTGGCCACTGGCGTGGTCATGCTGGGCGTTTCGCGCATATTGCCGGGGTTTTCATTGGCCTGGCCGGGCCGCATCGTGGTGGCGCTGTCGCTCGTGGTGGTGGGCGGGGCCATCGCGCTGGCGGGCGTCGCCGTGTTCCGCAGGCAAGGCACCACGATCAAGCCCACCACGCCGGGCGCTGCGTCGTCCCTCGTGTCCAGCGGCGTCTATCGCTACTCACGCAATCCCATGTATCTCGGCCTCTTGCTTGCATTGACCGGCTTGGCGGTTTACCTGTCCAATGCGGCGGCCGTCCTGTTTCTTGCCGCCTTCGTCGCGTACATGACGCGGTACCAGATCAAGCCGGAGGAGCGCGCCTTGCTCGCCAAGTTTGGCCCGGCGTTCGCGCAATACATGTCCAATGTTCGCAGGTGGGTGTAGAGGCGGGTTGAGCGCCATTGCATGAAGGAAGCCCCATGAAACACATCGACTTCTGGCTTGATTTCGTCTCCCCCTACGCCTATCTGGCGTTCGAGCATCTGCCAACCGCGCTCGATGGCTTGAGTTACGAGGTGCGCTACCGCCCCATCTTGTTCGGGGCGCTGCTCAAGCATCATGGCCAAGTCGCGCCGGTGGCGATTGCGCCCAAGCGCGACTGGATTCGCCGCCACACGACATGGCAAGCCGCGCAACTCGGCATTCCGCTGCAACGGCCCGCCGCGCACCCGTTCAACCCGCTGGCGCTGCTGCGGCTGGCGCATGCTTGTTCGCGTCAGGGTTCGCCCAATCGCTACGTGTGCGAAACCATCTTCCGCCACGTCTGGCGCGGCGGCGCGGCGGCTGACGACGCGGCGCGCGTGCAGGCGCTGGCCGAGGCGCTGTCGCCGCCGCTAGCTCCCGCCAGCGATGCCGTCAAGCAGGCACTGCGCGCGGAAACGGATGCCGCCATTGCCGCCGGCGTGTTCGGCGTGCCGACCTTCGGCGTCGATGGCCGCCTGTTCTGGGGCTTGGACGCCCTGCCCATGCTGTGCGCCCAGTTGCAGGGCGACGCGGCGCTAGAGCAGGCCTGGGCGGCGCCGGGCGTCAAAGGCTCACCCGCGTAACACCTCGTCCACGCCGACCCGGGCCACGCCCGCGGCGCGCAGTTGCCGCCAGGCGGCGGCCAGCGAGCCGTTCAGGTCGATGGCGCGGGAAGCGTCGTCGATCAGCGCCACCTCGAAGCCCGCCGCGCGCGCGTCCAGGGCCGTCCAGGCGACGCAGTAGTCGGTCGCCAGGCCACAGCAGTACACGCGCGTGACGCCCAGCTCGCGCAGATAGCCGGCCAGGCCGGTTCGGGTTTTGCGGTCGGCTTCGACGAACGCCGAGTAACTGTCGAGCGCCGGGTTGGACCCCTTGCGCACGATGGCGCGGGTGCGCCTAAGCGTGGCGTCCAGCCCCGCGTGCAGCGCCGCGCCGGGACTGCCCTGCACGCAATGCACCGGCCACAGTGTTTGCGCGCCGTAAGGCAGGGTGATGGTCTCGAACGGCTGGCGGCCCGGGTGGTTAGAGGCGAACGAGACATGGTCCGCCGGATGCCAGTCCTGCGTCAGCACCACGTGGTCAAACGCCTGCGCCAGGCGGTTGACGAGCGGCACCACCTCGTCGCCGCGCGCCACCGCCAGCGCGCCGCCGGGCATGAAGTCGTTTTGCAGGTCGATGGCAAGCAGGGCGTCGGTCGGTCGAAGCATGGCGCTGGGCTCCTGAGAAGGTAACGATGGCGTCGCATCGCGGACGGCCTGGCTTGGCGCGGCTTGCGCCCAGGCACGCCCCGTCGAGGCGGCGATGACGGGGGCGGCCAGCGCGGCGGCCAGAAACGGACGGCGGGTGAGCATGTGTGGCGTCTCCTGGTGAATCGTCGATGGTAGCGTTGAAGCGGCCCCCTTACTCCCACTGGCGCCATGCGGCGGGCAGGCAGACAATGGGTGGCCGGGCGTGCTGAATGCCCGGCGCAAGTGTTTCGCATCGCGTTTTTTCAATTCAAAATCAGGAGACATTCATGTTGTACGCATTTCCCGGCGCCGCCGGCGCCAAGATCGCCTACAAGGCCCAATACGACAACTTCATCGGCGGCAAGTGGGTGGCGCCGGTCAAGGGCCAGTATTTCGACGTCGTCACCCCCATTTCCGGCCAGACCTACACCCGGGCCGCCCGCTCGAGCGCCGAGGACATCGAACTGGCGCTCGACGCCGCGCACGCCGCTGCGCCCAAGTGGGGCAAGACGCCGCCAGCGGAGCGCGCCAGCATCCTGCTGAAGATCGCCGACCGCATCGACGCCAACCTCGAACTGCTGGCCTATGCCGAAACCGTGGACAACGGCAAGCCGATCCGCGAGCCGCTGAACGCCGACATCCCGCTGGCCTCCGACCACTTCCGCTACTTTGCCGGCTGCGTGCGCGCGCAGGAAGGCGGCATCTCGGAGATCGACGAGAACACCGTGGCCTACCACTTTCACGAACCGCTGGGCGTCGTCGGCCAGATCATTCCGTGGAATTTCCCGTTGCTGATGGCGGCCTGGAAGCTCGCCCCGGCGCTGGGCGCCGGCAACTGCGTGGTGCTGAAACCCGCCGAGCAAACGCCAGTCTCGATCATGATCCTGGCCGAGCTGATCGCCGACCTGCTACCGCCGGGCGTGCTCAACATCGTCAACGGCTTTGGCCGCGAGGCCGGGCTGCCGCTGGCCACCAGCAAGCGCATCGCCAAGATCGCCTTCACCGGCTCGACCTCGACGGGCCGCGTCATCGCCCAGGCCGCCGCCAACAACCTGATTCCGGCGACGCTGGAGCTGGGCGGCAAGTCGCCCAACATCTTCTTCGAGGATGTGATGGCCAAGGACGACGCTTTTCTGGACAAGGCCATCGAGGGCCTGGTGCTGTTTGCCTTCAACCAGGGCGAGGTGTGCACCTGCCCGAGCCGCGCGCTGATCCAGGAATCCATCTACAGCCGGTTCATGGAACGCTGCCTGGCCCGCATCGCCGCCATCAAGCAAGGCTCGCCCCTGGACACCAACACCATGCTGGGCGCCCAGGCATCCAAGGAGCAACTGACCAAGATCAGTTCCTACCTCGACCTGGGCCAGCAGGAAGGCGCGCAGGTGCTGATCGGCGGCAACCGCGCGCAACTCCCGGGCGACCTGGCGGGCGGCTATTACGTCCAGCCGACGGTGTTCAAGGGCCACAACAAGATGCGCATCTTCCAGGAGGAAATCTTCGGCCCGGTGCTGGCCGTGACCACCTTCAAGGACGAGGCCGACGCGCTCGCCATTGCCAACGACACGCTGTACGGCCTGGGCGCGGGCGTGTGGAGCCGCAATGGCAACGTCGCCTACCGCATGGGGCGCGCCATCAAGGCGGGCCGCGTGTGGACCAACTGCTACCACGTCTATCCGGCGCACGCGGCCTTTGGCGGCTACAAGGAATCGGGCATTGGCCGCGAAACCCACAAGATCATTCTTGACCACTACCAGCAGACCAAGAACCTGCTGGTGTCTTACGCTGAAACCAAACTGGGTTTCTTCTGAGCGGGCCATTCACGGGGCGGGCCGCCGCCCCTTTTTGACGAACGAGGTGCATACCGTGGTTGACCGCGTCATCGCCACGCCGGCGGCGCTCGATTTGATCCGGCAATTGCAGGCCGAGCACGGGCCGCAATTGCTGTTCCACCAGTCCGGCGGCTGCTGCGACAACAGCGCCGCCAACTGCTACCTGCCCACCGACCTGACCATCGGCGCCTACGACATTCATCTGGGCGACGTCGGCGGCGTGCCGTTTTACATCGGCGCGGCCCAATACGAATACTGGAAACACACCCAACTGATTCTGGATGTGATCGACGGCCAGGGCGGCGCCTTCTCGCTGGAAGGCGCGACCGGCAAGGCTTTTCACACCCGCTCGCGCCTGTTCACCGACGCCGAATGGGCCGAACTGGAGGCTGCGGGCGTGGTTTGAACATTCCAGCGCGCTCACCCGTCTTTTGTTAGTCTTTTACCCGCCATGCCCAACGCCTTCAACTTCGCCGCCTCGCCGTTCGACTGCCTGACGCAGGAGCAGCAGCGGCTGGTGCGCGACAGCGTGGACGTGGCGTACTTCCGCCGCGACGAGGTGATTCTCGACGTGGGTTCCGCGCCCACGCATCTGTTCGTCATCATCAAGGGCAACGTGGCGCAGTACGACGGCGATGAACTGGCGGCCAGCTATGGGCCGGACGACAGCTTTGACGGGCGCGCTCTGGTGGCGGGCAAGTCGAGCAGCCGCTTCGTCGCCACCGAGGAAGTGGTGGCCTACGAACTGGCGCGCCAGACCATCCGGGACCTGATCGCCGCCAACGCCGACTTCGGCGCGCTGCTGTTTTCCAGCCTGAGCGCCAAACTCAGCGCCGCCAGCCAGCGCCAGAGCGGCAACGAACTGCAAACGCTGAACCTGTCGCGCGTGGACGAAGCCTTTGTGCGTCCGGCGCACATCGTCGATGCGGCCACCGATCTGGTGTCCGTGGTGCGCCTGTTCCAGCAAGAGCGCACCACCAACGTGCTGGTGCGCGACGCGGCCAGCAACCCGCCGCGCCTGGGCATGTTCACCACCAACACGCTGCAACAGGCGATCTTGCTGGAGCGCCCGCTCGACCAGATTGCCGTGGGCGAACTGGCCGTCTGGTCGCTGATTCGCGTGCGCCCGTCCGACCAGGTGGGCGACGCGCTGGCGGTGATGGTGCGCCACCACATTCACCGCGTGGTGGTGGCCGAGGGCGAGCGCGTGCTGGGCGTGCTGGAGGCGCTGGACGTGTTCAGCTTTCTGTCCAACCATTCGATGATCATCAGCCAACGCATCGACGACGCGGCCAACATCGACGACCTGGCTGGCGCCGCGCAGCAGATCACCGGCATGATCCGCCGCCAGTTTCGCGGCGGCGCCCGCGTGATGCTGATCGCGCGCATGGTGCAGGATCTGAACGCGCGCCTGTTCGAGCGCGCCTGGCGCTTCATCGCGCCGCCGGAACTGGTCGAAAACAGTTGCCTCGCCGTCATGGGCAGCGAAGGGCGCGGCGAGCAGTTGCTCAAGACCGACCAGGACAACGCCCTGATTCTGCGTGACGGCTACCCGCCGCCCGCCGATCTGGAAGCGATCTGCCAGCGCTTTTCCGACGCGCTGGCGCGCTTTGGCTACCCGCCGTGTCCGGGCCGCATCATGCTCAGCAACCCGGCCTGGCGCATGAATGCGTCGGCCTTCGCCCAGTCCGTGCGGCAATGGCTGGTGATGCCCGATCCCGACAGCCTGATGAATCTGGCGATCTTTCTGGACGCGCACGCCGTGGCGGGCGACGCGCATCTGCTGGACGGGGTGCGCGACGCGCTGTGGTCGCTGGCCACCGACAACGACGTGATGCTGGCGCGCTTTGCCGCCGCCATCGACCTGTTCAGCGGCAGCGGCGGCGGCTGGTGGCTGCGCCTGATCGGCGACGCGAGTGACCGCGTCAACCTGAAAAAAGAGGGCATCTTTCCGCTGGTGCACGGCGTGCGCAGTCTGGCGCTGGCGCACCGTCTGCGCGAAACCAGCACCACCGCGCGCATTGCGGCGCTGATGGAGGCCGAAGCCCTTAGCCCGGCCATGGGCAGCGACCTGACCAACGCACTGCAACTGTTCATCTCCATCCGCCTCAAGGCCGGGTTGTCCGAAATGGACGAAGGCCAGCCGGTGTCGGGCGCGGTCGATCCCAAAACGCTGTCCACCCTGGAGCGCGACCTGTTCAAAGACGCGCTGGGCGTGGTCAAGCGCTTCAAGGCGCAGTTGCGGCACCGCTTCCGGCTGGGCGCGATCTCATGAGTTTGTTCGACACGCTCAAACGCAACTGGCAGCAGCGCCAGTTGCAGGGCACGGAGTGGAGCTTTTTGTTCGATCAGCCGCCGCCGCACGAATGGGTGTCGCTGGACTGCGAGACCACGGGGCTGGACACGCGCGCTGACGAGATCATTTCGATCGGCGCAGTGCGCATCCATGAGCGGCGCCTGCTCACCAGCCAGCGGCTGGAACTGCTGATAAAGCCCGAAAAGGCCGTGTCGCCCGAAAGCATCCGCGTCCACCGCCTGCGCGAGCAGGACGTGGAAGTCGGCCTGCCCGCGCCGGAGGCGATGCGGCGGCTGCTGCACTTCATCGGCGCGCGGCCGCTGGTCGGCTACTACCTGGAATTCGACGTCGCCATGCTCAACCGCGCCGTCAAGCCCCTGCTGGGCATTGGCCTGCCGCAGCCGAAGATCGAGGTCTCGCAGCTGTACTACGACTACAAGTTCCGCCAGTTGCCGCCCTACCAGCAGCACGACCAGGCCGACATCGACCTGCGCTTTGCCACCATCCTGGCCGACTTGGGCCTGCCCACGCGCGAGGCGCACGACGCGCTCAACGACGCCGTGATGGCCGCGCTGGCCTTTGTGCGGCTGCGCGACTTGAGGGCAGATTGACCCTTCACGCCGCCTTGCGCTGCTCAGCCTCCCAAGCCAGGGCCACGATACGGGGCACGGGCTTGGCGCCGCCCCGGTAGTAGGCCAGCATGCGGCGCGACAGGCCCAGCGCCCGTGCTGCGGCAAGAGTGCGCCCATGCTGGGCGCACCCAAAAAACGGCCAGGGCACGCCGCCGCGCCCTGGCCCCATCTCCGCCTTCCCCCGGAGGGAGGAGGCGTTTCACGTTGCTCTTTAATGCGCCGACGCTTTCGACGCCCCAAAGCCGGTTTCCGAGCGCACTTGCTGCGCCGGGAAGGCTTCGCGTTCCTTGGCCGCCTGGGCGCTACGGTCCAGCACCGAGAACAGCCACACGCCGACGAAACCGATGATCATCGAGAACAGCGCCGGCGAGGTGTAGGGGAACCAGGCCGAGCCGGCCGGGTTGTGGAACGTGGCTTCCCACACCGCGGGCGACACGATGGTCAGCACGAGCGAGGAAATCAGCCCCAGGAAGCCGCCGACCACCGCGCCCTTGGTGGTGCAGTTCTTCCACAGCACGGACAGCAGCAGCACCGGGAAGTTGGCCGAAGCCGCGATGGCGAAGGCCAGCGCCACCATGAAGGCGACGTTCTGCTGCTCGAACAGAATGCCCAGCAGCATCGCGACGATGGCGAGACAGACGGTGGTGATGCGCGAGACCTTCAGTTCCGCCGCGCTGTCGGCCTTGCCGTTCTTGAACACGGTGGCGTACAGGTCGTGCGACACCGCCGAGGCGCCCGACAGCGTCAGCCCGGCCACCACGGCCAGGATGGTGGCAAAGGCGACGGCGGAAATGAAGCCGTAGAACGCGTTGCCGCCCACGCTCTTGGCCACCAGCACCGCCGCCATGTTGGCGCCGCCGCCCTTGACGGCGCTGGCCATTTCGGGGTTGGCGAGCACCATGGTGATGGCGCCGAAGCCGATGATGAAGATCAGGATGTAGAAGTAGCCGATCCAGGTGGTGGCCCAGAGCACGCTCTTGCGCGCTTCCTTGGCGTCCGGCACGGTGAAGAAGCGCATCAGGATGTGCGGCAGGCCGAGCGTGCCGAACATCAGCGCCATGCCGAAGCTGATGCCGGAGATCGGATCCTTGATGAAACCGCCCGGTCCCATGATCGAGAGGCCCGCCTTGGCCGCCGCCTCCGGGGTGGCGCCGCCAGCGGCCGCCATGTCGGTGCGCACTTTCACGCCCTCGGAAAACAGCGTCTCGAAACTGAAGCCGTATTTGGCCATCACCATGACGCCCATGAAGGTGACGCCGAACAGCAGCATCGCCGCCTTGATGATCTGCACCCAGGTGGTGGCCGTCATGCCGCCGAACAGCACGTAGATCATCATCAGCACGCCGACGATGACCACCGCGACCCAGTAGTCCAGGCCGAACAGCAGCTTGATGAGCTGGCCGGCGCCGACCATCTGGGCGATCAGGTAGAACGCCACCACCACCAGCGTGCTGCACGCCGCGAAGGTGCGGAACGGCCCCTGCGAGAAGCGATAGCCGGCCACGTCGGCAAAGGTGAACTTGCCCAGGTTGCGCAGGCGCTCGGCCAGCAGGAAGGTCAGGATCGGCCAGCCGACCAGGAAGCCGATGGAATACAGCAGGCCGTCATAGCCGCTGGACATGACCATGGCTGAAATGCCCAGGAACGAGGCCGCCGACATGTAGTCGCCGGCAATCGCCAGCCCGTTCTGGAAGCCCGTGATGCCGCCGCCGGCGGTGTAGAAGTCCGCCGCCGACTTGGTGCGCTTGGCGGCCCACTTGGTGATCCACAGCGTGGCCGCCACGAAGGCGACGAACAGAACGATGGCCGTCCAGTTGGTGTCCTGCTTGGTGGTCTGGCCCATGTCGGGGCCGGCGGCCAGCGCGGCGCCGGCAAAGGCCAGGCCGGCCAGGGCCAGCCCGGTTCGGGCGACAAGGGAGGAAGGGGTGAAAGCGGCTTTCATTTCGTCGCCTCCTGCAGGACTTCGCGCGTCAGGGCGTCGAACTCGCGGTTGGCTCGGCGCACGTACAGGCCGGTGATGATGACCGAGAACACGATCACCACCATGCCGATCGGAATGCCGATGGTGGTCACGCCGGCGCCCATGGGCTTGGCGAGAAACGATTTGTCGAAAGCGACCACGGCGGTGTAGCCGTAGTAAACGATCAGCATCAGAATCGTCAGCGTCCAGCCGTAGCGGCTGCGCGTCTGCTTGAGCTGCTGGTACTTCGGATTGCTCTGAATCCGCTCGACCATGGGGTCTTGCATGGCATGTCTCCTCTTTGAACCGCAAACCTTCCGAAGCCTGGATGACCCGGACGGTGCCATTTCATTCTTGGCAGCCGGGCTGACCGTGTCCTTACGTAACAGTGGTCGGCAACTCAGGGTTTTCGAGCACTTCATCCGTTTTTTCGCCTACGCGAGCGCTCACACATCATTCCCGGATTTGCCATAGAATTTTTGCCCCCCCTCGAGATGTTCTTCCATGTCGTCTTCCCTGATCCGCATTCGCGGCGCGCGCCAGCACAACCTCAAGAACCTCGACCTCGACATCCGTACCGGCGAGATGACGGTGGTCACCGGTCCCAGCGGCTCGGGCAAGTCCAGCCTGGTGTTCGACACGCTCTACGCCGAGGGCCAGCGGCGCTACGTGGAAACCTTCAGCGCCTACGCGCGCCAGTTCCTCGACCGCATGGACAAGCCGGCGGTGGACAAGGTGGAAGGCGTGCCGCCGGCCATCGCCATCGACCAGACCAACCCGGTGCGCAGTTCGCGCTCCACGGTCGGCACGATGACGGAGCTCAACGACCACCTCAAGCTGCTGCTGGCCCGCGCCGGCCAGTTGTTCGACCGTGTCACGGCGCTGCCGGTGCGCCACGACACGCCCGATTCGATCTACGCCGAATTACAGGCGCGCGCCCAAACGGCGGAGAGCGCGGGGGCATCGTCTCCGCGCTTGGTGGTGACGTTTGCCGTTGAACTGCCCGCGGGCACCTGCGCCGATGAAGTGCAGCAGTGGCTGGCCGCCAGCGGCTTCACCCGCGTGCAGGCCGAGCGCGAGGAAGGAGGACGCAAGGTGCTGGACGTGGTGGCCGACCGGTTCCGCCTCGCCGGAGCCGAACGGGCGCGGGTCATCGAGGCGATCGAGGTCGCGCTCAAGCGCGGCGGCGGGCGCATGGCGGTGTACGCCCTGCCGGAGGCGGCGGACGACGCGCCCGCGGTGTGGCGCTTTTCCACCGGCCTGCACTGCCCGGAAACCGATCTGCGCTACGCCGAGCCGATGCCGTCGATGTTCTCCTTCAACTCGCCCGTGGGCGCGTGCGACACCTGCCGGGGTTTTGGCCGCGTGATCGGCGTAGACTGGGGGCTGGTGGTGCCCGACGCCCGTCTGACGCTGCGCGCCGGGGCCGTCAAGCCGATCCAGACCCCGGCCTGGAGCGAATGCCAGGACGACCTGATGCGCCACGCCGAAAGCGCCGGCATCCCGCGCGACACGCCCTGGAACAAGCTCACGCCGGAGCAGCAGAACTGGGTCATCGAGGGCACGCCGAATTTCCGGGAAGGCAACTGGAACCGCCAGTGGTACGGCATCCGCCGCTTCTTCCGCTACCTGGAGAGCAAGGCGTACAAGATGCACATCCGGGTGCTGCTGTCCAAGTACCGCAGCTACACCGTCTGCCCGGCGTGCGCCGGGGCGCGGCTGAAGACCGAATCGCTGCTGTGGCGCGTGGGCGGCAAGGACGACGCCGACGCGGTGCTGTCGCCCACGCGGCGTTTCATGCCGCAGGGCGTGGCGTGGTCGCGCGAGCAGTTGGAAGCCTTGCCGGGACTGTGCCTGCACGACCTGATGCTGTTGCCCATCGACCAGCTGCGGCGCTTTTTCGACCGGCTCCAGGCTCCCCTCCCCCTTGGCGGGGGAGGGGCCGGGGGAGAGGGGGCGGCTTCGGACGCCGACTCCGCCGACGCCAAGGCCTTCAAGCTCATCCTGGAGGAGATCGCCACCCGCTTCCGCTACCTGTGCGACGTCGGCATCGGCTACCTCACGCTGGACCGGCAAAGCCGCACGCTGTCCGGCGGCGAGGTGCAGCGCATCAACCTCACCACGGCGCTGGGCACCTCGCTGGTGAACACGCTGTTCGTGCTGGACGAGCCCAGCATCGGCCTGCACCCGCGCGACATGAACCGCATCACCGAGGCCATGCAGCGCCTGAAGCAGGCCGGCAACACGCTGGTGGTGGTGGAGCACGACCCCGCCGTGATGCTGGCCGCCGACCGCGTGCTGGACTTCGGCCCCGGCCCCGGCGTCGCCGGCGGGCGCATCGTGTTCGACGGCACGCCCGACGAACTGCGCGCCGCCGACACCCTGACCGGCGCCTACCTGGGCGGGCGCAAGCACATCGGCGCCGGCTTCACGCGCGTCGTCAACGACGGCACGCCGCGCCTGATCCTGGAAGGCGCGAGCGAGCACAACCTCAAGCACATCGACGTGTCCTTCCCGTTGCAGCGGCTGGTCACCGTCACCGGCGTGTCGGGATCGGGCAAGTCCACGCTGATCCAGAACGTGCTGGCGCCCGCGCTGCTGCGCCACTTCGGCAAGGCCACCGAAGCGCCCGGCGCGCACCAGCGCCTGCTGGGCGCCGACCACCTGGGCGACGTCGTGTTCGTCGACCAGTCGCCCATCGGCAAGACGGCGCGCTCCAACCCCGTCAGCTACGTCGGCGCCTGGGATGCGATCCGCGCCCTGTTCGCCAACGCGCCGCTGGCCCGCCAGCGCGGCTACACGGCGGCCAAGTTCAGCTTCAACTCGGGCGACGGGCGCTGCCCCACCTGCGGCGGCTCGGGCTTCGAGCACGTGGAAATGCAGTTCCTCAGCGACGTCTACCTGCGCTGCCCTGACTGCGACGGCCAGCGCTACCGGCCCGAGGTGCTGGAAGTGAAGATCGAGCGCCAGGCTGCCGACGCGCCCGGCTACGCGCGCGCCCGCCACCTGAACGTGGCCGACGTGCTGGAACTCACCGTGGCCGAGGCGGCGCAACTGTTCGCGCACGACCGCGAGGTGATCCGCGCCCTGCAACCCATCGTCGACGTGGGGCTGGACTACGTCCGGCTCGGCCAACCTGTGCCCACGCTGTCAGGCGGCGAGGCGCAGCGTTTGAAGCTGGCGGGCTTCCTGGCCGACGCGATGAAACAAACCCCATCGCTTGCCGCCGCCGCCACGCGCAAAGGCACCTTGTTCCTGTTCGACGAACCCACCACTGGCCTGCACTTCGACGACATCGCCAAGCTGATGCGCGCCTTCCGCAAGCTGCTGGAGGCGGGGCATTCGCTGATCGTCATCGAGCACAACCTGGACGTGATGCGCGCCAGCGACTGGCTGATCGACTTGGGGCCGGAAGGCGGCGAAGGCGGCGGCACGCTGGTCGCCCAGGGCACGCCCGACGACGTGGCCCAGCACCCCGCCTCGCACACCGGCGCCGCGCTGCGCGCCTACCGACAGGCCCTCGGCATGGGCGCGCTCGAAGCGCGGGAGCCAGGCCTGCCCTATCTAACGGCGGTGGTGCACGCAGCCGCCCCGGCGGCGGACGCCATCCAGATCGTGCACGCCCGCGAGCACAACCTGAAGAACCTGAGCGTGGACATTCCGCGCGGCAAATTCAACGTCATCACCGGCGTCAGCGGCTCCGGCAAGTCCACGCTGGCGTTCGACATCCTGTTCAACGAAGGCCAGCGCCGCTACCTGGAAAGCCTGAACGCCTACGCCCGCAGCATCGTGCAACCGGCGGGCCGGCCCGAAGTAGACGCGGTGTACGGCATTCCGCCCACGGTGGCGATCGAGCAGCGCCTGTCGCGCGGCGGCCGCAAGAGCACGGTGGGCACCACCACCGAGGTGTGGCACTTCCTGCGCCTGCTGTACGTCAAGCTGGGCGTGCAGCACTGCGTGCACGACGGCGCCCCGGTGCAGCCGCAGACGCCCGAGCGCATCGTCGCCCAGATCATGACGCGCTACCGCGGCCAGACCATCGGCCTGCTGGCCCCGCTGGTGACGGGCCGCAAGGGCGTGTACACCGAACTGGCCGACTGGGCGCGTCCGCGCGGCTTCACGCACCTGCGGGTGGACGGCGAGTTCCTGCCCACCACGGGCTTTCCGCGCCTCGACCGCTTCAAGGAACACACCATCGAACTGCCGGTGATGAGCTTGGCCGTCACCCCCGGCAACGAAGTGCAACTGCGCGAGGCGCTGACCCGCGCGCTGGAGCACGGCAAGGGCGTGGCGCACGTGCTCGGCGGCATCGCCGGCCTGCGCCAGGCCATGGAAAACGGCCTGCCCACGGCGGGCATCGGCCAGGTGGAAGTGTTCTCCACCCGGCGCGCCTGCCCGGTGTGTGGCACCAGTTATACCGAACTCGACCCGCGCCTGTTCTCCTACAACAGCAAGCACGGCTGGTGCCCCGACTGCGTGGGCACCGGCGTCAAGCTCACGCGCGAACAGCGCCAGGCGCTGGACGACTCCCTGCCGGCCGCGGACGACAAGGGCCGCGAGCAGACCTTTGCCGAACCCGACGTGGACGACCTCGGCCATGCCGAATGTCCCGCCTGCCACGGCACACGGCTCAACCCCGTGGCCCGGTCGGTGCGCCTGCATGGCGTTCCCGCTCCCGCCGGAGGTCTTGCTCCTTCCCCCTTTGGGGGAAGGCAGGGATGGGGGCCAGCCACCGCTCTTCATGGAGCCGCTGCCGGCTCCCACCCCAACCCTCCCCCTGCGGGGGAGGGAGCCATGCAAGAAGGCAACCTCCAAGCGCAAGCAGATCAAGGCACGGCCATCACCGCCCTGGCGCACCTGAGCGTGCACGAGCTGCGCGCCTGGTTCGAGGCGCTGAAGCTGGCCGGGCGCGACGCCGACATCGCGCGCGACCTGGTGCCCGAAATCAAGAGCCGGCTCGAATTTCTGGAGCAGGTCGGCCTGGGCTACCTCACGCTGGACCGCGGCGCGCCCACGCTGTCGGGCGGCGAGGCGCAGCGCATCCGGCTGGCGGCGCAACTGGGCAGCAACCTGCAAGGCGTGTGCTACGTGCTGGACGAGCCCACCATCGGCCTGCACGCGCGCGACAACCGCATCCTGCTGGACGCGCTGCACACCCTGGCCGTCAAGGGCAACACGCTGGTGGTGGTCGAGCACGACGAGGACACCATTCGCCGCGCCGAACACCTGATCGACATCGGCCCCGGCGCCGGCCTGCGCGGCGGCCAACTGGTGGCCGAAGGCACGGTGGCCGACCTGGAAGCCGCGCCGGATTCGGCCACCGGGCGCTACCTGCGCCACGCCATGCGCCATCCGCTGCACGCGCGCCGCGGCGTCGATGCCGGCAGCCCCGGGCTGACCCTCAAGGGCGCCCACCTGCACAACCTGAAAGACGTGAACGTGGCCGTGCCGCTCAAGCGCCTGGTGGCGGTAACCGGCGTCTCCGGCTCCGGCAAATCCACGCTGGCGCGCGACGTGCTGCTGGCCAGCGTGCAGCGCTTCGTGCGCCAGGACGCCAAAGGCCGCAAGGCCGCCGAGGCGGCGGGCGACGGCGGCCACCACCCGGTCAACCGCCATGGCCTGATCGGCTGCACCGCGCTGGAAGGCTTCGGCCAAATCGACCGCGTGCTGGAAGTGGACCAGACCCCCATCGGCAAAACCCCGCGCTCCTGCCCCGCCACCTACATCGGCTTCTGGGACACCGTGCGCAAGCTGTTTGCCGACACGCTGGAAGCCAAGGCGCGCGGCTACGGGCCGGGGCGGTTTTCCTTCAACACCGGCGAAGGCCGCTGCCCCGGCTGCGAAGGCCAGGGCCTGCGCACCATCGAAATGAGCTTCCTGCCCGACGTAAAAGTGCCCTGCGAGGTCTGCCACGGCGCGCGCTTCAACCCCGAAACGCAGGCCGTGACCTGGCGCGGCAAGAACATCGGCGACGTGCTGCGCATGGAAGTGGACGAAGCGGTGGAGTTCTTCGCCGCCATGCCCGCCATCAGCCACCCGCTGCAACTGCTCAAGGACGTCGGCCTGGGTTATCTAACGCTGGGCCAGCCCTCGCCCACCTTGAGCGGCGGCGAGGCGCAGCGCATCAAGCTGGTGACCGAGCTATCCAAGGTGCGCGACGATGTGGCGCGGCGCGGACAAAAAGCGCCGCACACCCTGTACGTGCTGGACGAACCGACCGTCGGCCTGCACATGCAGGACGTGGAAAAGCTGATCCACGTGCTGCACCGCCTGGTCGATGGCGGCCACAGCGTGGTGGTGATCGAGCACGACCTGGACCTGATCGCCGAAGCCGACTGGATCATCGACCTCGGCCCCGAGGGCGGCGACGCCGGCGGCCAGTTGGTAGCCGCCGGCGCGCCGGAAGACGTGGTGCGCGCCGGCACGCATACCGGGGTGGCGCTGGGGCCGGTGCTGGCGCGGGGAGAGTGAAACTTCCGAGAGCCTGTTCAGCGTCTTTTTTTCTTGACTTGCGCCAAGATGACATTCCAGCCGCATCCGACGCCAGCATTAACATCCGTAAGTACCTGTCGCATCCCGGACGATTAGATGCTGACTTACCCTCTGCCGAAGCAAGGGGTTTTCTGTTGAACAGCTCAGGTTTTTGATCGTAGCAGTCTCTCATGGCCTGAA
>Ga0123354_10004850_pt1 | contig 19267 bp, 9 predicted proteins | sample TergutLab28metaG_2_FD_97872 | JGI IMG/M metagenome (GOLD analysis project Ga0123354, IMG submission 97872) | Labiotermes labralis P4 segment gut microbial communities from Petit-Saut dam, French Guiana - Lab288 P4 | ecosystem: Host-associated > Arthropoda: Insects > Digestive system > Gut ...
TAACGGCTGTGGGGACCCGTTGCGCTGACCACGTGACACCCCTCTATCCGCAAAAGTTGGCACTAACTTCACCGACTGGCGGCGGCCGCTCTGTCGGTATAGTTCGCGTGCGGACTAAGGCCATGGAGTTTAGTTCAGTTTAGTAGTAGTAGTAGTAGTAGTAGCAGCGGCGGCAGCAGCAGCAGTAGTATGCGTTATACAGGGTATGAACTATATTTCACTGGTTTAGGTTAGGGTCCAGTGGCCAGTTTCCTTTTCTTCAAGACGCCATGCTACAAATTATGTACAATAAAATCAAGGAATTTAATAAAGCAGGTTGAGAGGCTTTAATCTGGTGTGTACAAGAGCTACGGTACATAACTTAATGACAAACTCAGGCAAATTTCAGACACAATGTGTATGTGGTAATAATTACACAGCTACTAATCACCTTATTTTGATAGTGCATTCAGAAACTCCTGAGATGAAGAAATCATCAGAAAACACATTTAGCGTTGAACAATATGTAACAACATGGGTAACATCACACATAGATTGCATCCATTAGTGAAACTAGATTACTAAGCAGGCATAAAGCAAAGTCATGAATAATGTGCGCACACTGCCACTGAAAGCCGGGTATAATGACTGTATAACACAATAATTATGTGTACCATATCCCAGAGCATGCAGATATAACAAGAACCGTTGGCTCTTGCAGCTTGCTTCAAACAAAACACTTCAGAAATGTGCAGACAAATGTTTCAGACAACTGGTTCAAAGCAAAGAAATTACATTATGCTACAGCAGTAATGGATACACGAACAAAAGAACAGGCAAAATAGCTACTCTGTTAACAGGCACACCCAGACTAATCGTATTCCAGTATAAGTGACAGTCCGAGAAATTACTCCATATTTTAGACACTTAATAATGCAAAAATGCATGCAAGGGAATGGCAATGGGGAGATAATACCTGTCTGTCAGTCTACATGTTTTATGTCCAAAGCTAATTAGCATGTTTTGACCAAATTTGGTATTAAGAGATTTAGATTTAGTTTGTATCAGAAGAATGTGTATAATCCCTACTCAATATGATGCTGAAATTGAATTTTATGTGAATATAAGAAAATGCCAGAATTAACAACAAACCTGGTAAATGATATACTACAGATCTCATTAGCGTGATGTTATTTTACTTCTGTACCTTTATTTCCCCATGTTTGGTTTATTTATTGACATCAATAAATTAATTTACACAGCATTATTAAATTTTTTTGTCAGTTCAAATATGCTGTGCCTTAGGTGACACTTCAACAAAAGTTGCCCAATTTCTCACGTGTCACACAACTGACACATTACAAAACATCAGTTTTATTACAGACTGTAAGGTTTATTTTATATATTTTTAATGTAATGTTTATTTTAAAAAATACATGGAATACCAATTTTCACTCTTACAAGAGAATAAAATTAGAAAAACAAGACCCCTCTTGCATGGAAAATAAAACAGAAATTCAGGCAAATGAGCTAATCAACATGAGAAAATAACTATTTCCCTAAGCCTATCTTTCACTACAAAATAAAACTGGAAGAGACACAATCCATAGAGTTTCAACATGGATTTGGAATAGTTCTAGCCAATTCCAAATAACTTTGATAAAGAAGTTAGCAATATCAAGAACAACTCTATCAGAGTTATGTTATTATTGGTTCCTTGATTTCAAAAGTGGCACTTGTACTGCTCCCACCTCACAAATTTGCATGTTTGACTATGTTATCATCAATTATATTAAATTAAAATGTACTAGCTTGTGGTTGCCTCAAATAACATTCATATTACATTTCATCAAAATTCAGACAGTGGTTCTCAACTTGAGATATGCAGACGGACAGGCTGAAATTATCTCCCACGTCTGCTTTTTATGCACTTCATGCAAAGAACAAATAATTATAAAAGCCAACAAAGAAGTAATAAACATAACATACCATAATATAGGTACACAGTGGCCACATTATGAAACTCTTTCCTAAACACCAGTATAACACAGACATCTCAAAACACAAATAATTTTGCTTAATTATCACAGAAATTAAATACTAAGAGTGGTAAATCAGATATCATGTATTGGGTGTAAAAGCACAAGGGTTTTGGTGAGAAACCCTAAAGCAGACAGTCCATTTTGGAAGACTCAAGTGTTGGAATTTTGTCTAATTTTGTGATGTTCTATTTAATTTACCATAATGTAGTGTAGGCCTACAGCTTTCCCACATACAGTCTTAACACAAATTTAACAAAATGCACAAAGCAACACAAAGGAGCAAAAAAATACACAAGGAACAAAAGGCAAAAATTAATGTGCACTACTCTGCATCTACTTTGCTTAATACTATACAACTGACAGACATCAGTAACACAGCACAAATGTACACAGCATATGCATTGGCCAATTATTGCCATTCCTGTACAGCCCTGTCGGGGTGTAACCCCCCCCCCCACCTTTTTTATTTTTATGTTACTTAAGAGTATGCATGACAGTAATTAAATCCTTAATTTAAAGTGTGGTTATGCAGAGTGCACCACGAATTTAATTCTGAAACCAAAGCATTAATATGACTCTTTTCCATTACATTTACAGTTCCCACAATAATGACTGTTCATCTTGTGTTATGCAAAGCTGTAATTCTATTAATTATTACTGAACACTGTTATACAGTACTTCCAGTAATCACCTTTTACTGTTGAGACTAATAAGAGAAACATTCTCAGCTTCACAGACAAAATTTTATCAAGTATAATGTTATAAAACAATGGCAAAGTCTACTTTTATCTGTAGGAATGCTGAGCATTTTTCTGTTTTATTCACAGAAGCATGAAGAAAAAAATGTTATTCACATATGATAGTCCATGCCAGTTCATCTTTCACTTTTTGAAAAGTGAAATTCTCAAGCTAAAAGCTAGGACTGAATCACTTGCACAGTGACAGTAATAGCACAATAGCAAATGAAACAAAATTAATATCTTCCACCTTGCCACTTCAAGTACAGAGTAAGCCAGTTCCACCAGGTTCTTCACTGGCCAAAGAATAATATATAGCCTATAACAAGTAACACTGGATAAGTGTAACTGTAAAAGCATAATAATACATAATAATTTCACTGAAAATTCTATGCTCATAACTAGGGAACTAGCTTTATATCATTATCAGCCTGGAAATGGTTATAAAAAATTATAGAATAATTTAAGACCTAAGTAAAAGAGAGTCATGTTTGCATTCTGTTATATAGGCACTGGAAATAATAGAGCACCAACAAAAATATTCAGTACTGGAATGGATACAGTTCTGCCACACTGCTACTCTGATGTATCAAAAAATAATATGCTACACATAGGAGTATTATGGTGTACAGCAACAAGCTTAAGCAAACCTGTACATCACACAAAAAATGTCAACATTATCTCAGCAATTGCTTTGATTGACAGACTTCTATATTCTTACATTAAATCAAATATAAACTTCTTTGGTACTTTTTATGCATAGCTTTCCTATGGGCAGGTGGCCTAAAATCAGTAATATATGCTGTAAAAAGAATTTACTATTTCATAATATAGGCCCATGTCTTACATCCAGGTGTTCCCCTGTTTCTCTGTCTGTTTCATTCTGGCTTGTTGTTTGGTGACAAGGAAGGTTTTACAGTTCAAAAGCATTGTATTTCAGGTGATGTGTCACTGCTACGAAACTCACATAAAATGAAGTGATTGCCATGCACAGCCACAGCAGCACAGTACAGAACATGGGTCAACAGGAACACATTCACACTCACAGACTGTTACGATAAATAAGAAATTTCATTATGTAAGCAGAGTTGTTTGTGCACTTTCAGTACCAGCCTTTCTGGTACATGAGAATATAATTCATATGGCTGTCATAATAAACATCCAATTCAGCAGTTACTTTAACCTCCATCATCTGGCCTTGAAATCCCCATGTAACCACTGCATACTACTCTTACCTTTGTTTTAAGTGCCCATCTCTACCTGCATGGGACAGCATTGTCCTTTTGCACCATGAAGTGTTGCAATTAATGGGACATGGGAAACCTTTTAGCCTGATAAAGTTTAAAAATAACTGCTGCATTACAAGTTTAGTATAAAATTAGTTCAGCTGCATTATAAACGATCTGTAACAAGTATGCAGATAGCACTTCAAAGTAACATTTCATGTGCCTTTACTTAGTTTGTACAACACAAAATACTCAGAAGTAACCAGCACACTTCTCCAGCTTTTTCTGATAAAACAGTTTTACTGTCATAGTTAGTTTACAACCACAACAGGTAACCAATCACAAGCCTTATTTATTCATCTTTCTGTTGATTCAGTAACTTAAAGCCAAGTAGAAACAAGAAAGTGGCAAGAATAATTTAAGTCTGCAAGGAAGCAATATTTTCAGCAAGCAGTGTACACAATTGGACAACATGAATATCTTTGCCCGAAGAAATGAATGAAACAAGGAATTCTATGTGAGATAATGCATTCAGCACGCCTACACCCTCTTCATGTAATAATATACTTGCATTCATTTACTTATTTGTTTATTTATTTCCATTTACATTAAGTAAGCTGGATCAGGGCAAAGATAAAGTTGATTTTGTCCAAGTGTGTAAGCAAAAATCTCATTCTGATAAATTTGGCAGCTGGAAATAAAAAGACGGGGGGGCAAGAGATACAAATACACCTAACATAACTATGATAAATGCCCTAATTACCAGAAACTGCTATAGCAATACACAACAAGCACATATTCTGCTCAATTGACAACATATTATATGTCACATAATTTTTCAATCTGTAAAAAGGCAAACATGCTATGGCAAGTACAGCAAAACCTAACATATTTATGTGCTACAGATTCACTCATGTAAACTGAAACTTGAAGCAACAATACTGAAAAGACCCAGACACAGACAGTATAATATTAAAATGGATATGAAAGAAATACGGTGTGAGGGAATGGACTGGATTCAAATAGTTCGGTACTAGACAAGGTCCAGTACACATAGTAAAAAACTGTTGGGTTTCAAAGAAAGGAAATTCTTGACTGCATGATTCAGGTTCTGAAGAAGGAATGTGCTTATAGAATTCACAAGTTAGTCAGTTTAAGACACCAAACTTCTCCCTAAGCCATACCCTGTTCCAACCCTCAAGATCACTTCTAGATATATATCCTATTACCTCATGGAAGGGTGTGCTAAATCTGGTGTGTACAAGTATGTATTGATTTCATGAAACATTAGAGATTTCACAGTGCTTAAGTGCTGTTAACCTTCTAGTGCCACAGAAATGTGACACATAAATTAAATGTACTAACAAACAAACTATCATAAAATATGCGGATAATACCATAAACGCACCGAAAGGCTCTAACGTTATGACATGCCACAGAAACCATAATGAAGGTTGGGACATGATGATGAAAACTAATATGGGCAAATCATGGATGAAACACAACTTCCATAAAATAGACAAAAAATGTTTGATTCTGGTAAGGAAACAACTGCCATTATATAATACTGTTTTTCAGAATGCTCACTGTTTTTTGTTATTACACACTCGATTTCCCCTCTGCCATCATAGATCAGAGACAATGTGAGAGTTCTCTTCATGTTAAGTGCACTATACAATGTAACAAAAGAACTGTTACAATAATGAATACTTGTTTCAATTGAACTGTCCAAGTATGTAAGTAAACAGCAACGTATTAGGGCCAACCTGAGGTATTAATACTATCTTAAGACTTTCACAGAGTGAATTAATGGTCTTTCAAAATAACAAACCACAACTTTAAAAATACAATAAAATAAGTATACGGGATTTCAAAAGTAAGGTTTTGCCATAATACAGGAAAACACTTGATCCAAAGGATAGGAGCCATATACAAAATATATCAACACTACCAAACACATGCAATCCCTTTCATCTTATACGAACACAGTATTTGGTCAGACATGTCGGCTGTTTAAGATATGCATGATGTACACCACATTCCCAAAGCTGGTTATGCTGTCACTGTCAGGAAAAAGTGACAAAAAACCTGTTCTGCTGAGTCCATTGCATCCAGCTAATCTACAGCATAGGAACAGAGATTAGCTTCATCTAACTGATCCAACAGAACAGATTGTATAATATTATAATCATCTGATGCTGATGACAGAAAAATAGCCAGCTTCCGAACTGCTGCATATATCAGGCATACTTCACATAATGGACAACATCCAATATACTATCTATTTTATGCATCAATCAATGCAATATACATCTGAAGAATCCTTTAATGTCACATAAATAAGACACACTGTCCTGTGTTAATTGACCAGCAAGATCTGGTCTTCTGTTCACCTGACCCTGAATTTTCATGATTTAAAACATAAGCAAAGTACGAAAAATATCAATAGGAAAATCCTCTAGCACTGAAAGTAGAGGGAAGGCTCTTACATACATCACAATGGGCTGTAAAATAATTATATCTGTATAGAAGAAAAAAGAAAATTTTAAATTAAAAGAGGTAAATATCAAGATAATTGGCTGCTCACAAAGCTACAATGAAGTTACAATAAGGCAGGCATAAGGACTTTCATCTGGAAGAGCAAGTAATGAAGAAACAGTCTTCTTGGCTATAGAAATTTCCAGCATTGAATTTCCACAAAACTTTACAGTATACTGAAAAGGAACTGTGAGACAGCAACAAAATATACAGTAATGCCTAAGCAGTGTTACCCTGCACAATATGGTCACATGAGCCATGACAGCAACACAGCTCTTATGACAGTAAGTCAGACTTTCTAAACAAGTGGTTTTCAAATTAAGTTAATTTTCCACCAGACAGCTGTCAACAGAGTACTTTGCATCACAAATCACAAAATCAACACATGGAAACATTTTTCCTGAAATGTAATATTCGGAAGTGTCTATAAACACTGGTTATTTCTGATGTTTCATGCACTATAGAGTCCTCACACCATACTTGAAACCAAAGCGCTCTCACATTCCTTTCACCATGCTTAGCATCACATACCTCAACCAGTGTACATACTGAAAGAATAAGAAGCATACTCAGCCTCAACATGCTCTGGTTCCCTTGCACTGTGATATTTGAATTTCAGTTCCTGTAGGGCATTAGGATGAGATGTTGTGTAAGTAGTTACTGACTTTTGCAAGGTCAAGCAGTTCAACAGTCAACTGTGTGGGAAGTCAGGGTGTATTATATATATATATATATATATATACACACACACAGGTGATGAGGGTGATGAGCTGATGGAGGTGGTTGAGATATGGAATGTGCAGGATGTTGGGAGGCTGTGATGATTGCAGCACAGGCCAGATGTCAAAGATATTATGGTTAATTACATAGTAATGATCAGGAGATGGGTATATGGCCAGATGAAAATTGTTCATGGGTGAGGATGTGCTCTGTCACTGTTGACTTGTCTCAGCCAAACCAACAAGTTGGCAGTGGTAGTGGTAATGCCCAATGCATATCAATACCACTCCTATTGGTTTGCCACCCATATTGTCATTTTACCAGCCTCATCACCCACACCTATATAATATGCCCTAACATCCCGTGGGGTTACTCTGCTTGGACAGCTTGAACCCTGAATGGGAAGACACTACAATCATTCAAAATGTTGGGAAACTTTTACCCCAAAACATAGTGTAACATTTGAGTACAGCAACAGCATTTGTTTTGAGAGCCTCAAAACAAATGGAACAAGTTCAGTAGGCTATTTCAAAAGGCTGTTATCATCTGCTTAAGTCATGTAATGTGAAATGAGATTCAGTAGCATTAAATATTTTTGAAGGCTGTTGACTTGTAAACTGCTAAAGGAAGGAACTGTTTTATCACAACACAGCAGTATTACAAAATCAAAAACAAGCATGCTTCCTTCCATTGAAGACTACTTAAGTACGCATGTATTTTACAAAACACTCACTACAATAAATAGCTGAAGTTATATACATATATAAAACCAAACTCTAAAATAAGCATTTTAACACCAAACATCATAAATCATTTAGAAAGTCTCAATATATTAGTTCATTCTACCCCCAAGTTACAGTGTGTGTTATGCAAATGATGACCTATGACACAATTCTCAAAATTTCGAAGTTGTAGCTCTTTGAAAACTTAATGGTTACAAAAAAATCTTTAATGACTTTGAACTGTTTTTTGGTGCAAAGTCAGAGATATGACAGTTGTTTTAAAACTTATTTCACAACATTTAAAATAAGCTACAGTTCAGCTCTCTACATTTAGTATAACCAATGTTAAGATAAAACTGGTGATCATCATGAATAAAATTTTACAGCTACTTTAAATTCTAAAATGGCAAATCTTAACAAATATTTCATAAATGAATCCAACATTTTAATTATATTCATAATCCAAGATATTTAACAAAAGACTTGCAAAGAATACATATTAACATCATAGTTCAACTCATTTTACTTACCATGGGTATGGACACGCATACAGCTAGCTGTGATATCTGTAGTTACTGTGAAGTATGGAAGCCACAGGTCTTCAATGTGTGTATCACCAAATGTGCTGAAGATAGTATGGTTGAAATCCCTTCCAGAAAACATAGAAGTTACAGGATATGTCAGATCCAGGAGCTGGCGCCACCACTGGGTTAATTTCTATGGCACACAAACAATGTATTTATAATACCAAGAATTATACAGGTTAAAATACATACCACTGAGACCAAAAACACCACAAAAAAATTTTTTTTTTTGCACTTCACACTGTATCTTCTATGATCATTGTTTGTAACATATTCAAAATAGTCAGTAAATACAGTATACTGTGACTATGATTCATCTAACTTTCATAATCCTACTGACAAATGTATATCTGAGGAATTGTGGTCCGATTTTCAGCATGGGAAGGAGACCTCTCTTCCCCAAAACTTCCAGACATGGCTCTGAGGCCCATCCTAAATCCCATGCAATAGGTAATGGGTGCCCTTTTCCTGGAGCTTAAGTGGCCAGGATGTGGAACTCATGATTCACACAATCTAGTGCTCAGGTTAAGAATAATTGGAGTCACAAATTCACTCCAACAGAAGCATTCATGGCATGCAAGCATGCATGCAGGCAGCTTTACTCAGGGTCTTAATTCTTCTTGTTTACTCCTCAAAACAACAAGAATGAAGAATACGGTTAAAATTTTGTTTGTAATGTTAACCCCTGACACCTGATATCAGATACACCCCTCATGCAACATGATGCTCCAATGCCAAAGATAGGTACAACCAACAGCCTAACACAGCCTTTATTACGCAGCCCACATTTAAAAACTAGGCAATTATTCATGGCATCAAAGGGTTAATTTTATCCTCCCATCTATGCCTACATCTTTTTACATGTTTACCCACCAAAACCCTGCAAGCATTTCCCTTCTCCCCAGTACATGCTATTTGCCTCACCCACCTAATCCCACTTGACTCTAATAATATTAGCTGAGAAGTACAAATCATGAAGCTCCTCATTATGCTGTTTTCTCCAGCTTCCTATTCTGTCCCAACTCTTATGCCCATACACCTTTCTCAGCACTATATTCTTCAAACGCTTGGCCTATGTTCTTCCCTAGATGTGAGGGTCCAAGTTTAAACCCGCATACAACAGGCAAAATTACAGTTCCCTGAGTTTTAATTTCTATGTTCTTATACAGCAAAATGAAATACAAAAGATTCTGGACCAAACAGTAACAGGCAATCTACAAATTCAGTGCATAACATTTCACACATATGCCACATGTTGCCTTTCTTTAATACCATAATATAACTTAGATAACATTAATGTATGAATATAAGAGTTATGCCAAAATAAGTGAGTAAGAAGTAAAGTATATCAGCCTTCTTCAAATTTAATAAAAGTGCAACACACAAGCAGAAAGAAACTGAGCAAACCTTTGACCATTCACGTGCTTTTTGTGTCATGGTAGTGACATTTTTCTCTGCACACCACAGAGCTCCCATGAAGGCTCCAATGCTTACACCACCCACCATGTCAATAGGAATACCAGCCTCCTGAAAAAAGTGAAACACCATCATATGATTCTTTACAGTATACAGCAAAGTACAAGTCTTTACAAAACTTGAGGTTATTTAAGAACCTCAGTTTGTTCACTGACATCAGAATCCAAGTAACATAAAAGTATGCCAGTAAACTAAGTTCCGAGCTAGTTCAAGCCAATATTTATTTCCTCGTCAGAAGCAGTGATGATATAAAGGACATCCCTGAAAACTAAGGCATGTATTCAAATAATTTCCAATGTTCAACATAAAAATTCCATTTGGAGATTTCAATGCAGAAGAAGGGAGAGAATATGTTTCTAAACCACCAAACGGGAGCATGAGTTTACATAACAGTAGTCACAATAATGATGTCAGCACAGTAAGCTTTGCCACACCTAGAAATCTGTCAACAGTACAATCTTCCTACAGTGAAATGTGCAGCAATACAGCTAGACTTACCGCGGTGTTGTAAACACAGTTAAACTAATGACAGCTTGAAAGACAAGTAATGTATTATAATTGATGTCTGATCTTTCACAGGAGCAGCCTATGGAACTGACCACATTTGGTGGTTGCAAAAGTTGGACAGAGAGACTATCACCAAATAAACAAGTGTCATCAAGTCTGATGTGGGGAAACTTTATCTACAGATACTAAAACATGTGGAAATTAAAGAAAAGTACCAGGTTTAATATCTAAATCAGGTATGCAGCTTTGGAAAACTTATGATGATAATGTGCATATTAATAAGGCTTGGGAAAGTAATATAGAAAATATCAAAATTTCAGCTCAAAAGCATCTTAATCATAATGTATGAGGCAGCATAAACTGCAGTTTGACAAACACTAGTTAAAATTATTACACCAAGGAAACACATTAACTGCAATGGTTATAGAATCTGATCCAAATTAATGCAGATAATCTGTGACTTATATTGACATGTCAATTACATTTAAAAGCATTACCAGCCTGAATAATGTTCAGCAAAGGTTGAGACAGGAAATGGTTATGTAGATTTCCACAATATTTTGAACAGGCAGAAGAGTTACTTGCATCAGATATTGAATGCACACGGAGTTAATGATAATAGGCATACTGAAATAAATACAGCCAAGCAATTAACCTTTATCAGCCTAAAAGACAATTAGCAGGCCTCTAAAATTTACTGGTGAATGGTCTAGCATGTTATGTGCTGGTCTCTGTTTGTTTACTTGGTTGTGATTTAAACATCCACACTAAGTCAGTAAAACACAGGAAGTCAAAAGACATAAATGGCATTTCAATCTCTCTCCTGAAGGTGAATACACAAGTCTTGTTTTATGAGGAAAATATCACTATCAAAATGTTAAGAAGGTATGTGTACCAACTGTTGCTCTCCGGCCATCTTCCTCACCTGCAACCTAAGGATGTGAGATACTGCAGTAGCAAGGGAACTACTTAACATAAACACAAGCAATGAACAGCTGAAAATTAATCATACCTGAATAGCTTTGATCATGCCCACATGTGCAGCTCCTCTGGCACCTCCACCACCCAAGACCAGTCCAACAGATGTACCAGTGAGCCATCTTGCCAAACGTGAGAAATCTGAGTGAATATTTGGTTCAGATTTGAGTACTTTTGTATACAGCTCATTCTGTGTTTGAAAAATAATGTTAAATACAAGTAAATAAATAAACAAATACATAAATATAAGAGCAATACATATACACATACCAATTTTAGACATGGAATGAGAAGTGAAAATAGGCAAATAAGCCATGTTCAGAAAATCGCGCGCACGCGCACGTGCGCGTGCACACACGCACGCCCACGCCTGCACACAATCTCTCTCTCTCTCTCACACACGCGCACACATGTGCACCCACACGCGCACACACAAACCCCCCCCACATTACCTGAAGATCTTAGGAAACCAGCAAGCATTTTACATGTCACAAAACCTTGAAGCATCTGTACAATGCTGAAAAATTTCTTTCTAACATCAACATGTCTGATGTACATAATCAAAGAAAAAAATCATGTTACTTACTAACAATTAAAAATAAGACTTTAAATTCTGGGATTACAAACTTGAAAACATATTTTTACAAGTGTCAACCTTACAACTTACTATTTTATGCTGAAATCGTCTGATGAACATCCTCTTGTTGCACTGAATATGATGATGTGTTGACACCCAACTCCTGTTGTTTAGCCATGCTACTGTGTTCTTTGGTCGGTCAGCTCCCTCACGATGTAACAGCACTAATTCCTTATGGGTACGTATTGTCAAACGTTCCACTTCTTTTTCAATCTGAAATTACAGATAACTGCAGTATATAATTATTCAGTTCAACTGTATAATTTCCACACTTTTATGTACTGATTATACTATTTGTACATGTGGTACACACATAAGATGTCACATTATTGAACCCACATAAATCTTTCTGACAAATTTTGAGGCAAAATAAAAACTTGGTCATGAAAATGCTATACTACAATTACTATAAATTAAAATAGCATGCTCTACTCTTTATGGTAAAAAAGAACACCACATCAGAAAGGTCCTATTGAAATATATCTACATTTAAGTCCCTTTCCCACCTACCACATACCAACATATACACATTGCCATATGGAGTTCTGCAAGAGTTTATTTATGCCAATGCCTAACAAAATGTTATAACAACGTTGACTTTCTGATTAATTAAAAATGCCATGAAACATTACCTTCCCAATATCAGGTCCCTTTTCTGCCAGACCAACAATCAGAATGCAATCAGCCTGACGAACGCAGCGCTGTGTCCATTGTGTGAAGTTCATATCACACTGATAGAGTGCAATTTTGTGTTGATCTTCTTTTTGTGCCAGCCATGATGTAAGTCGGTATTCATTATTTCGATCAAGAATAGATGCTCCCAAGTATTTTTTTATAACTTCAGATGTCAAACGTAGTGTGGAACCTGCACTGATTCAAAATTACTTAAAACTGTGTGCAAGTAATTAACACCCAAGACATAAGATAACTTCAGTACAAATGTGTTTATTAAATATTAACCACCCATGTCATAATACTGAGCCTCATTTACTTTGTAGATTAAACCAGTCCAGCCCTATGGCTGCCATTTGTGACAAGGAATTTGGAAAAACCTGCAACAACATAAAATTTATTTAAAAAAAAAACCATCAAATGCACTTTGGTTTTATGAACATAATTCTATTACATAGTGACCCCTGACATGTTTCGGCCACTCACCTGGCCATCTTCAGGGAGGTTACAGCAAGAATACAAATATGTCACAATCATTCCACAGGTAAAAATCATATAGTTTTGGTTAAAATTTTGGCTAAATCGTAGCTCACTGTGCAGACTATATCATCGCTCACCCATCTGGATCATAATTTACCCCATGTACCTTCCACAAATATCACTCCACAGAACCATAATCCAGACAATTCATTACTTCTAATATTGTATACCTGTCACTGTCTTACCATTTAACTGGAATTTTAACAAAAACTATATGATTTTTAACTGTGCAGTGATCCCAACACACTACACACGTATTTATATTATATTCTTGCTCTTACCACCCTAAAGTTGGCCACATGACTGATTAAAACATTTTGCTGGTCACTACATAATAAGATTATATTCAGACCCCCAAAGTGCATTTGTTGGTCCTTTTAATAAATTTCATGCATCTAATTAATGCATGGAACATGGCACATATCAAACATGCAACAGATTTCATACACACTACATTTCTAGTTTCCTTCAATACATAAGCACATGATACGTGAATGGAAGTTTGAATTCATACAGTTTGTGTGTATGTGGTTCTCACATCAACACACATCCAAAATAACACCACCTGGTCTCATGCAGTCACTGCAAATGAAGTACAAAGTTGTCAGCTGTGTCATGCAACATGATATCTGTGTTATGATTTCATGAGTTCAAGATTGCATGTGACAAAAGACAAATTACATCTCCACCATACTCTTGAAGTTACTACTAACAAAAGGAACTAGCTATCACAACAAACAGAAGATCCATTAAATTTGAAGTATAATATACAGGGTGTCCCAGGATGAAAGGTCAATATTCTGGGAGGTCATAGTATTGGTCATTCTAAGCAAAAATGTTTATATGAACATGTGTCCTATTCTGAATGGTTTCCGAGTCAGAGCTATCTGAATGCACAACTGCAAAATTATTGATATGAAAGAGATATTACGTGTACGTACTGTTTCTAATACCGGTATTTATTATTCAAGTGACAGAGTTGGTACAATTTATAATAAATGTTCGAAAATTCCACTGTCAACATAAGTGCACTTTGCAACTTGTGTGAAGACATGGTGTGTTGTTCGACTGAGTGTGTCATGACGTTCCTTTATGTAGGCGATAACATCCAGTATGTTAACGAGCAGTTCGTCTCGTGTATCCACTTTTTATCTGTACACTTCACTCTTCATCAACCCCATAAACAAAAATCTAACGGGGTTAAGTCTGGAGATCTTGGTGGCCAGTTAATGGTACTGCCACGACCGATCCACCTATTAGGGAAAGTGTCCTTGAGATGTTGCATCACATGTCAGGTATAATAAGAAGGGGCTCTGTCATGCTGAAAGTACATAGCAATCCGTGTAGCCAAAGGAACATCCTCTAGTTGTGGAGTGAGAGAGAAAACCAACAAGATGCAACAGTTAGATGTTTATTTTTAACAATTTCTCAACATGTTTAGGGCATCATTATGCCCATCTTCAGGAGAACAAGACGTATGTTAATGCATGTGTTGTGCTGCGCTGGTTCTGCTGGATGTGGTTGGTAGCGGTTGTGGGGCGCTGCCTTGTAGGGTGCGAGCACTGTGAAGGTTACTGTCGAACTGTTACTGTTACAAGTCGAACTGATACTATGACCTCCCAGAATATTGACCTTTCCTCCTGGGACACTTTGTATACACACACACACACACATATATACATAAACAAATGCGACTGATATCAAAACTTTGTTTTTTATGTGGCGAAATGGGTAGTTCTGGGGGCTATTGTTAAGCATTCAAAGAACAAGGTAATATGCATATGGATGTTATTTTTGTTTCCCTATCCCCAAAAATGTATAAAATGTGGAAAAGAACTTATCGAACATAAAAGTTTTTCATATTCTCTACAACTTTCACTTCCAATATATATATAATTATACATAATTCTATTAACCTTTTGGCGCCGGAATTATTTTTTTAATTTTAGCACACCCTGTACATAAAATGTGAGTACCACAGGAACCAAATATGTTAGAATTATGAAAGAAACTGCATTTTGAAGAGAAAAAAACGGAGAGTATATACCATGTTTAAAATATTCAATACCTATATTTGTTGAATAAATATATAAAATGCAACTTTAGAGGTTAGCAGTGCGGTATGACCACTATAGCCGACATTAGGCGTCAAAAGGTTAATATATAGGTATATATAATTATACATGTATAAGTAATATATAATTTAAACTGAAATTATAACAATTTTTAATTGTTATGGAGTGATGGCAACACAGCTAACCATATTTTTACCTTTGTATTCTTCTAATAATAACACCACCCTGAAGATGGCCGCAACAGCAGCCAAAACATGTTGGTGAGAACATTGTGAATAAAATACTTGTACATCATAAATGTTGAAGCACAATTTGTTGGTTATTTATATAATATGCACTCAGCTGTTCTTGATTTCTTAAATGCATGCAGACAGCCAACAGACATCTGAGCATATCGTAACAATAACAATGATGATAATATATACAACAGCAGCAGTAGCAGCACTGCACTAAATGTACACAAACTGAAGTTACTCAGAACGCACAGCATATTGATTTAAAATTTTTATTATATAAAAAAGCAATACTTACCTATAGCAGACAGAGAGTGATATAATTCATATGTAAAAGCTGATAGAGGAACATCATCTGATATAGCAACAATTGCAACAGTAGAGAAATTGACTCGTGAAGGAGGTGCATCCATTGTACGCTTGAGGTTTGGTTGCTGCCAAGAACCTACAACATAAGCCTGCTTTACTAACAGGTATATTTAAATATTCAGACACCTTAATTATTAACCACCATAGCTGTACTTCTCTCACACAGCAATAATTTTGTTTGAATGACAAGTGTAAAAGACAATGAAAGTTCATGGTAACTAAAGTTTATAATAGTTGGGGGGGGGGGGGGACCATACAACCATATTTACAGTGAATACCAAGTAAAGTCAGAATTGCATATGGTAACTTAAATATCACATCCAAAATCAAACGGAATACTATTTTGAATACCTCACTATAACCAAATATAACATGGGAGTCTATACAGGAAGCATGAGCTACTGTAGAAGACTGAAAGTGCAAGTGCATCATGTTGGCAATTTAGAACTCCATATGGCAAAGAAAAGTGACCACAAGAGTTTCATAATAGAGAGACTTGCTATGTGGTACATCACAAACAAAAGGTAAATCAGTCCCATTACAGGCCTGAGGCACCCAGAGGGTTCCAGGAAGTTAAGGTTCCCAGATTACGTGACGATGGCCCAGGATGGTGGTAAGGTTGTCAGCCTTATGCACCGGCCGCTTTTTACTCCCTGGAAATACTCCTGGTACTCATTTCTGTTAGAGGCTGAGTCGACCCCAGGGCCATAGTGTGTTCAGAAGGATTATGTCAATGAAAAATTCCAATGACACCATCTGAGATTGAACCAGCGACCTTCTGATTTGTAGCACAGTGTAACCGAGTGCAGGCTGAACCACTAGTAGTGGTTCAGCCTGCACTTGGATACCACATCACCAACAGACAATCCCGCCACATAACACCAACACGCCTCAAGTCAGCCTACACAACAACGCAACAAGTAGTCGCAAGCTCCTGAAGATGGATGTACTAACATCTGAAACATGTTGAGCAGTAAATTGACATAATAAAGCAAGTGTCATCAAGTTGGTCTACCTTTATTCAAGTACTCATACAAGTGTATTACTGCTAACAGACCTGCCCAGGCCAAGCACATATGAGCTGTCTTCATTTCAGGTAGTGGTTTAGACATTTTTCTATCCCTTCAAAAAATCATCACTAAACATATATCTCTTTCTCATACAGTTCTTCAATAAATATCCCATGTTACAACATGGAGTCATATTTGTAACAAAATGCTATTCAACATCAGTTCTCTTTTGAAATTTAAGAAGGTAAAAATTCACCTATAACCTTCAATAAAGACATAGGAGGTGTAGACATATAGCTCGATTCTTTCTTTAAACTCAGCACTGGATAACTGCGGGTGGCAAATGCCACACCACAGCTGCTTTACCCCAGGGAATGCAATTTATCATGTACTAACTGTCTTTCACCTTCTTGTGTTGCTCATCACGTAGGAACTGAAGGCACATTCAGAACAGCAGCAACAAGAAGACACAAATGCTGCACTTACTTACATACACACTCTCTCTTAATATCGGTGACCAATGTATGTAATGTCATTGGGTGATTCATCAGCCACCATTTTAAGACTGTGAAGCTTCCTTCTCATCCATTAGATTTCAGCAGCAATCACATCACTGAACAGCGTCAAACTTTTTGGGCTACATTTCTCAATATTTCTTTATTTTTACAGGTTATTGAATGTTAGTATAACCTACCCATACAGCATGGCATTAAAAGGGTTGAATTTTCTCAACTTCATAATGAGATACATCGCACAATACAAAATTCAAGTAAATCTAAAGACAGAGTCCCGGGAGCTGTTCTGTTTTATATCATTTCTGGTAATTCCTGCATACAGAAGATCACAATGATCCAAAAGAGAGATGCACCTGCCAGAAATATTGGATAACCATCCTGTTATCACAATATAATATTATTTATGTGCTACTGGAATGCCTGATCCCTCCAATGGAATACATGTATGAATATTCTGATATACAGTGAACCCAGTGAGTTCCTCACAAAATGCTAATAAATAGGCAAACACAAAATTCAAAGATATGGACTAAAATGTGGTGTTCATTAAATTATATTATGCTGTGTTATGTAGCTATGACAAATTTAACAAACACTGCAAGATCTAGGAGACAAACAGTATTACAAGAAGAAAGCAAACTGTGAAATTCCTTGTATAATATCTCCTGTATTCCTATTACCTCCACTCTTTGGATGCAAATAATTTCACAAGCAACTTACTACATAACTGTCTTTTCCATACTTCAAAGAGTAACTTAATTTATATCACACTGAAAAATAATTATGCAATATCATACCTAGAATCCTATGGCCAAGAAGATTAATGAGTCTAGTAACCACAACTGGATATCGAAGCTTGATAGCGTTGAACAATCCTTCTGGCAGCTTTGCTAGCTCAGTGTCCCTTACAGCCATAACAGTAGTGCTCCTTGGGGTCTGGGTCACCATCTCAACCTGAAATATTGAACACATATTGCATTACGTACATACTTCCCATAGCCAATAGAAAATGAACAATAATGTAGGTCAGCACAATGAGTATCCTATAAACAGCATATTTTGGCTTTTTGTTAAAGATGGCAGTGGTTCAAAATATCACTTGGCCTCATAATCTTTCACTATCAAATCTATTTTACACATACGAATAGTAATTAATTCAGGCAAGACAGAATATTTTTTTCCTCCATATTGATTGATACGCTGAATAAAATTGGTGTTATGTTTTAAGTTTTATTTTAAATATTCATCTGTATGTAAAAGGGCTTGTGAACAATTTTAACATTCAGTTGTTTACCACACACCATGTGAACACCAATAGACATTAACATTTAACTGTAAAGGTATCTTTCCACTTACAATTCCCACCAAATCTCCTTTACCATATTCACCCACAAGTTCCTTTTTCCCGTTACTCTGAGTAATAACGGATCTCACTCGGCCGCTCAGAACAATGAAAGTACAATCAGATTCATCTCCTTGTCTGTAAATGTAAATAAAAGTATTAATTTGCAAACAAGTCAAACATAATGCACACACAACATGATATTCTGAAAATCAGTGATGATGTGACAATTTATGACAAGTGACAGAACTTTCAGAAGCACAAGATTTAAAAAAAAAAAAAAAAAAAAAAAAAAAAAAAAAAAAAATCAAAAAAAAAAAAAAAAAAAAAAAAAAAAAAAAAAAAAAAAAAAAAAAAAAAAAAAA
>Ga0123354_10004851_pt1 | contig 19267 bp, 11 predicted proteins | sample TergutLab28metaG_2_FD_97872 | JGI IMG/M metagenome (GOLD analysis project Ga0123354, IMG submission 97872) | Labiotermes labralis P4 segment gut microbial communities from Petit-Saut dam, French Guiana - Lab288 P4 | ecosystem: Host-associated > Arthropoda: Insects > Digestive system > Gut ...
ATGGTTTGCTCTATGTATTGTTGGTGTTGATTGTTGTTGTTATATGTAATTTCGGTCTGTAAACGTGTAACACTGCCACCGGGTTTACACCCAATTGCAGTTAAATATATCATTCATTCAAACCAAGCTAGACGCCCACAAAAACAATGAGCAAAATTATAGTTCCTTGTAGCCTACAAGTTTTATACAGCACGCGCGAAGACAAAAGATTCTGCATAGAATGTACCAAGCATTCCCAGGATTTTATATTCTACATAACTGTAATCATCACTATAATCATAATCTTTATCAAGCGCCACAATCATAATTACATATCAATATCATCACTATCATAAACGTCAGAGTAATTTTTATCCTCATAGAAAGTTTCCTATTAGAAGCACTGCCGGTGCTAACCCCATAACAACTATCAGAGTAATAATATTTAGTCATAATCACCATTATCATCAACGGGACAGAGAAATAAACCTTTCATATTTTGCAGCCAGAAATAAATTCTCCAGGATGGGCAAAAACTCAACGTCTTCATTTGTAACAGCTCTTTTCATAGCCCGGATGAGGCAAAGGTTCTTGTGTTGTGGTAAAACAGTGCAACTCGCATGTGATGTGCTGATAAATTGGCACGCGTACAAATATGCGTGGGAGAAATTCAATCATTGAAAATTGAAAAATACCTTTTTTTAATGTAAGAGGGATTCTATCTTCCCTCCATGACGGCTGGCAAGCCCTTTCGTTTATCCATCTTTTTCTTCTCCTTTTTTTTTTACCACAAGTTCCAGAACTCAAATCTATTCTACCGTTTTAATTAACAGAAGGAAATTTTATATTCCATTCAATCTGCGATAATGATAACCCAGGCTGGAGAATCGTCATAAGAAAGAACAGGATAGGGAATAAAAATAGCTACTGATACATATCCGTGTAAACCGAAAGTGCGCCTCAAATCACAAAATTATTTTGATCGGCCAACAAATTAAAACTCACCGTCCCACACATCGAACAACTGACCTGAAGAGATGAGCGCCCGCCATTTTTTTGTAAAACTCAAAAACACATCTGCTTAAATTTACATTTATTTGAATTACCAACACACATGCACTGTTATTAAAACATTATGAAACCTCGTTTGGTTAAAAACATTTTAAAAAATCATTCATAATTCTCCGACATGTTTCGGTTGTTTCTTCCAACCATCATCAGGGAGCATTTGTGCATGTGCGTTGGTAATTCAAATAAATGTAAATTTGTACAATATGCACGGTGAAAGACTAAAAAAAAAAAATCTGCTTAAACTTCATTACCTATACACCAATACACACGGCGCCTATACCAGAAGACTGGAATCCGTACAAGCAGCGTTGTGACAACCTCAATGTCCCTCACATCCCACATAAACAGGCTATCAAAACAGTAAGCAAAGCGACAGACAGAGGATTGAAAGGCTGAATACAATTTCTGAGCCTTGTCACGGTTTTCACCCCTCGCCGTAAGCCTGTCAGAATCCCAACCAATGTTTAGGCCTACTAGGGCAAAGCAGCCGATACCCTGTGCCTCCGTCTACTGCAAAAGCTAACGATATATGAAATTCAGTCTCACCTCACACGTATTAATGGCCGGCCTTAAGCACATCTTGAATTAAGTACGGCGATCCTGAGAGCGTAACCGTACAGAAACGTGATGACTTTATTAAAACGGCTGTCAACCACCCCGACCCGTTGGGGTGCGTGCGACACCGAACACTTCCCTGTCGACACCTTATGACTTTTACATGGCAGCCGGGACAGCCCCACTGCACAGGGTGACCGGAGCAGTGGATGGAACGTAGAGGAAACGGGTTGCGATTTGTAGCAGGGGCAAGAGAATTATCTGGTCTCCAAAGCGCCAGTACCGGCTCTTGTGCCCACACAGCCTCACATTCAAAGAGTACGATGGAATTAAAGAGATCGTGGCCTGAAGATGACCATTCTTTTCCATCTAAGGGAGAAGTAAAAAATTCATGGAGCTATGCAAGCACTCCACCATTATATTTATAGTATGTTGTTTACTTCAACAAAAGGAAAATTTGTCCCAAACCCTTAAAAGTTGCGCCTGCGTATTATTTGCACAGACACTAACGACACAAAGACCCTATTACAATATAAGCAGTCTTGGTGAAAGAAATTTCTGGTGAAGGAAGGTCGCACAATTATCAAATTTTACTCACGAAGACATGGCAGGACATTTGCAATGACGATTTGGCGACAATGAATGGGAGAAAAATTGCAGAACTTGATGTTCTGCATAAGAATAAAAGTCACTGAAACGAATGTGACCTTCCAAATGCATAACAAAATCAGTGGGCAGAGAATTTGTACGCCTTGTTTCTGGTTTGTAGCGCGTTAAGTACGCCAGGCATGACGCTTCATATATAGACGGACCAGCAGCATTCACAGATACAGAGCCAGTCGGCGGACCAGACTTTTAAAGTTTGTCATATTCAAATTTTACGATATGTGCGTGGATCAAATATATACGACGCTTTCAGCGCTGCAGATAGAGCCCGTCCTCGCAAATCCCTCAGTGCGGGATCCCGTGGGTCATGGGGAATACCAAACGAACAGAATGTTTAAAATTGGATGTAGGTTGTTTCGGGCTGGAGACCGTTTTCGTGTATTCTGGGTCCATTGTATAAAGTCTAAGCATAACTTCGCTAATAATTAGAGTATTCCACGATCACAGATCGTGGGTCGGGTAGCTCAGTCGGTAAAGCGACTGAGCTACGGTCTGGACGGTCCGGGATCGAATCCCAGTGGAGACGAGATTTTCTGCCCGTCCAGACCAACCCTGGGGCCCACCCAGCCTCCTGTAAAATGGGTACCGTGTCGTTCCCGGGGGTAAAGTGCGGCCGGGGCGTGCTGCTGACCACTCACCCCCTTCTAGTGCCGCGGTCATGGAAGAGTAGAGTTATACTTCTACCCACACTCTGGGCCACACCGGGCCTGTAACGGGATCACTTTACCGTTTTTACAATCATAGATTAGCAGGCCCCACTTTAAACTTCAACAGACCTCTCAAAAAACTTGTGCTGACTCGGTATTAAAGTAGACAAAAGACACCTGAATGTACAGTAGAGCTGATCCGCATCTTCATGCACAGGTTTAGTGTTACGACATAGCAAAGGGCTACATATACTCGCATGTATGCATATAGTGTGTACATAGGTGGCTACTGGTTTGAGGGGCGGTTGCGTTCCGTGAAATAGCTGCGTACAACGAAAACGTGTTAAGTGAAAATATATCACACGCAATATTATGGGTTACTTTACAGTGCGAACAAAAACTAAGTCTTTGAAGATGAAACTGAATTTTAGCACATTTACATTTCATGAACACTAAGGAACAAAAGCAATTATTAGTTACGCAAAACACAATAAAAACTTAGAAACGAAAGGTGAAAGCAATAAAAGACTGGGTAAATTTTAATCAATATCCAGTAGACGTGCATGGACCATTACGCTTTACAGAATGTGGCTGGTTTAAGGAGGTATGAGGCATCCATGTCATCAGTGTTGGATGACGCGGACATCCAAAGCACATGTAACATGGGACGGTAGTACATACACGGCCATTATTTTACATAACCACACTCGTTGGCTACTTCCGTATCGGGTCGCCTAGGTTACGTTCAAGCCCAATAGACACGCTGCCTATGGGTGAACGTGCAGGCATCAGAAATCGTCATGAGCATTTCGTTACGATGAACACGCCGAATACAGCTTAATGCAAGATTTGTTCTCAAATTCGGGGGAAATCTTGTTCATGCGCCTCTTCCACATAAGATAACTTACATACATGTTCAAAATTCATGACCATCAGGTTCCAATCTAGTCAGCAAGAAAACATGCAAGTTACACGTTTTAAGTCAATAAAAACTGGACGAATTTGTTCTAAATTGAGCATTATACCTTGAAGATAGACGCAATTTATTGGTCCGAAACGTCAGCACGCACCTACTGGAATACACACTGTAACAACACAGTACACCATATTACGTACGTTAGCCTCTGTGATAGAGCATGGAATGTTAAAGTTTTGGAAGGTATAAAGAGCAAAAACACACGCAATCGGAAGAAAGTAGCACAGAATAGAGATAGTTGGAAGAAAGTGTTTGAGCAAGCCAGAAACTTACATAGGTTGTAGCGCTTTGTAAGAAGAAGTAGCCTCTGAGATAACCTGACATCTGTTACACACACAGTCTGTTCCTCAGCACTCTTAATCCCCCCCACAATAATAATAATAATAATAATAATAATCTTCCCAGCCGCCGAATTACAAGTACGTAGTGTGACTTTAAAACTTATTGTCTTTTAGGAACAAAATAAATTATTCATGCTACTGGCAGGTCCAGGGAAAAAAAAAATCTCCCCGTAACTTCAATTACCGGCGGTAATTTGAATGAAGTCATCCCGCTGCGTTATCTGAATATTTACTTTATTACAATATGTTTCCGTCAACACAACTAACATTTAAAGTATAACATTACTGCCACATGTTTCCACTTGTGACAGTCATCATCAGGCTGATCTAAGAACCGTTTAACATTTTGCAGGTTTTATTTTATGTATTTGGGATCCCATATGCCTTACACCGTATAATATTGTGAGGTAACTTATCTAACATGCTACTGTGTGTAATGTAAAGCGGTCACTTATCTAACATGCTACTGTGGGTAATGTAAAGCGGTCACTTATTTACACGAATTCAACGAGACAAGTTTATTTGAGGGTCAGTATTGCTCTCTACAGAGCTTTCAATCGAACTAAATTCGTTTCGTTATATCTGTGCACAGCCGACTCCAATAAGCCTATATTCCTAATGTTCACATCATAGTCTAGGCTACTCACCTGTGTCATTACTGAATTATACATGGACGGTAGCAATAGTTATATGCGTCCACCTCAATACTTGTACAATCAGATACGGCATCCGTCAATAATCAATGTGGTCATTCAACATTAGAGCAATTCGTAATTTCATCCATCAAACGAAAACCATATCCATAAATAACAAAATACATTTCCAAGAGAAAAAAGAAAAGAGTGAAAATTCATAAATACGTAATCAGAAGCATAACCATCATAGAGTAGACTACTTAGCTTCTGCAGGTTGCAAATGTTAGTTCATATTTAAACTAATTAATTTTAATTGGCCATGAAAATTGTTAAAAATCGTCCCCAACATAAGGTTAGTAAAACATAACTATAAAATCTTAAGGCTAGTCTCTACCGCGCATCTACGAACGTACATGTTCACGTCAAACAAGAAAAACAGCGAACGTCGGGAAAGTACCGTTGGTGCTTTGCAAATTTTTAATTACGTTCGATTCATACATGCCTAATGTTATACTTATTGCGAGCAGTTGTCTTCTACTTAAAACTTTTATTTGCAACTACGGCACAAAGCTATATTTTAGGTTCTTACACGTTTCGGCTACCTGTTGTAGCCATTATCAGGGAGCTACAACATTATAAAGACACAAGCAGCATATTACACGTCGGTAAATGGTAAACAAACATACATTATATTTATCTCAGTAATTAACCAATTTGATGCACAAAATTTTTGTTTTACAATAAGTTTATTTCATGCCTCTACATGTTTCGAGCACATGGGCTCGAAACATGTAGAGGCATGAAATAAACTTATTGTAAAACAAAAATTTTGTGCACCAAGTTGGTTAATTACTGAGAAAAATATACTGAGATGCACGGTCAGCAAAACGTCAAAAAAAAAACATGCATTATATTTTCATAACCATTAAATGACGTACCTTATTACTAAAATAATTCAGATTAAAATTAAAATACAAGCGAATATTAGAAACACAAAATGTTAGAATGCAAAAGACTGTCTCCAAACGTCTCGCAAAATTATATATCTCCTGTTTTTGATGGAGTGGAGACTCAAACTTTTGATACTCGATGAGTGATCGTTCTGCATAGGTAGTGACCGTTACAAAAAGCTAATCTGCCTACCTGCTCGTAGATCTTCGAATAAGACTCTTCTTTTAAACGTTTCCCAGTAAAAGTTTGTATGTATTTGTAATCCCTCCTCTACTGGCTACATAGCATACCAGTCTCGTCCTAATTCATTTAATCAACCTAACGAAATGTTGTTACCTACAACTGCACGGTTAGTACATAATTCGTTAAGAATATATTTAAGAAAAGTGATCAATTTTACTTGACTAAAAAACTACTTATTTTAAACGTCAAAAGAATAACACCATTACAAAAAAAACACGAAACATTTTCCTATTTCCTTATAGCAGGGTTGATCGAAATCCATAAGCACAGGAAATCAGAGTGGAAATAAATGCAGAGAAATCTCAGTACGTGATAATGTTTTCATAAGAATGCAGGATGATGTCGTAAAATTGAGAGAGAGAGAGCAAAAATCCTTGCAAAATGCCAGTCCAAATATCTGGAAATGACAGAAAACAAATCAAAACTGCTTTCACCAAAATAATTAAGAGCAGAATAAATCCGGGGAATTCTCGCCGTCACTCGGCTCAGAATTATTTTCCGAACTTCTATCTGAAGGCAAGACTACAATAATTATACAAACCATAACTTTACCTGGTATGTTGCAAGGGCGGGAAACTTTGTCTCGCATACTAAAGAAAGAAAGGAAGAAAGTAGATTGATTGTGTGTGACCATAAGGTTATTCCGGTAAAATATGAAACGAAGAGGGAGGCACTCCCAGGAGGATGAAACAAAATGCGTCATGAGCGCCATAATTTATGCACCTCACCAAATGACATTTGAATGATAAAATCGAGGAAAACTAGATAAAATAGATAGCGAAGGTAATCATCCTTTGACATTTATTTTGTATACGTACGTGAGGGTAATTACTCTTCCGCACCTATATCGAGAAAGGAGTCATCAGGATATGTGCTATATATGGGACATAATGATGTTTTGCTGACCGTGCATCTCAGTATAATCTTAGTAATTGACCAACTTAATGCACAAATTCTTGTTTTATAATAAGTTTATTACATTCCTCTACATGTTTCGAGCAATATGTGCTCATCATCAGGAGGTCAAAATTATATTATACAGCATCTGGTATCTGGCCGTCCGGTGCGCAGTTTGAGCGAGTCATCGCTCAAACTGCGCATCGGACGGCCACCTACTGAGTGTGATGATACCAGATGCTGTATAATACAATTTTGACCTCCTGATGATGAGCACACAGTGCTCGAAACGTGTATAGGAATATAACAAGCTTATTATAAAACAAAAATATGTGCACTAAGTTGGTCAATTAATAAGAATATAAAAAATGAATACAAACTTAACGTCGCAAAACCTGAAAGGAAAACATTATTGGAATATCTAAGAACAGTTATTTTGCATACACATTAAAAAATCTTATATTTTCATAAAGTGTGTTGAATTCCTTCACTAAAAGAATGAATATAGCTTGTCAAGAATGGCTACACGCCATGCGTGCAAGTTAGTTAATAATAGGTGACGACAGCTAGAGAACATGAAGTTCCTACTTAGGCGCCACTATACAGCTTCCAGTCACTTTATACGTTCAAGGTCACAGTAATCACCTCAGCATCCTCTTCCCACACACAATCAATTTTCCTTCCTTAGTGCAAAAGAAGAAATTTCACACCCACACGAAACTGGAAATGAAAAATATATCTATATATCTCCTTATCAACGAGTACATTTGAAGTCTTTGGTTTTTAGATACAGACCCCCAGATTATACTTCCAATGCCGAGGCACATCTGACATTATGATGTTCAAATAAACCTTATTTCAGTAGGTTATGAGAATATAAAGAGAGATTAACTCTATTTACTGAAATACTGTTCTGTAAATGTAGAAGGGATAAATACTAATAAATTCCCGGTGCTTTTAGATTTATTCATGCGACCATTATAAATGTAATGAAACATAAGCCTGCAGCCGTACAGGAACTCACTGGCACTGTCATTATCATATTACATTACGCATAACTCTATACATTCCGTCATACAATCCACACAAATTCCACACCAAATATCTGCAGAGCGTTTGAACTGAATAAAGTCTGTCATAAAATATCGATTCAAAATGCAGTTCATTATTGTTTTTCATCGGTTGTTAAACTGAATTTTAATTACAGTTTTCAAAAAAAAACTTTGCTTTTATTTGTTGTAATATTTACAGTGAACGATAAACAAAGGGAGGAATGAACAAAGTCAGATATGGAAAAGAGAGATAGAAGATGAGGGAGAATCGTTTGTTCATTGAAATTGTAGCCAAAATAATAATTCAAAAAGGGAAACTACGTATAAAATTTGAGACTAGGCCCTACTGTACGCTTCTCTTTGATTATCAAGTAACACAGAGGTATAAGCTACGTCGTGTTATCCATTAAACAGATATTTGTATTTACAGAGTACGGTATAAAGGTAAAGCAGTCCCGTTAAAGGCCTGGAGTGGCCCAGAGGGTTCCAGGAAGTTAAGGTTCACAGATTTCATGACAACGGCACAGGATGGTGGTAAGGTCGTCAGTCTTACGCACCGGCCGCCTTTACCCCCAGGAAATGTTCCTGGTATTCATTTCTGTTAGAGGCTGAGTCGACCCCAGGGCCATAGTGCGGTCGGAAGGATTTTATGTCAATGAAAAATTCCAATGACACCAGCTGGGATCGAACCAGCGACCTTCCGATTTGTAGCACAACGCCTTAACCACTGTGCCACCGCGGTCCCCCAGAGTACTGTTTACAAAACCAAAATTTATACATTTTTTCAGTCTGCCTCTGAAGACCTGAAGGTTATTCTGGAAACCAAACATGCCACCAAATGTCGCGACACGCCTTTTAGCTGTCGTTATTAGCGACTGAGACTTTGCGGTCTAATTTGGTTCAGTCCTCTTGATAGAACCGTAATTACCGGAAAAAAAACTTCTACTAATACGAATTTCGATACCGATTATTTACATTATTTATAAATATCAAATGATAGAACGCCAAATTTGTCTGGAGGCACAAAAGAAATACAAGAAAATGCAATGTACGTATAACCTTGAGGCGCGATCATGCAACCATTGTTGCTGTGGACAAAAAATATATTACATAATCTTAGTGTGTGTCTGTAGCCTTAATTTTTCACCATGAGAAGCGCATGCGCCATATTGTCATCTGTGGACTGTCATGCTCCATCAGATTTTCCGCATTATCTCATAAACGGCACGTTTTTCGGAACACAGTTCTTGAATATAAAATGTGTGTTTTGATTTTCTGAATAAATTTCGTCTGAAACGTTTCTTTTTCTAACAAGAATTCAGCGACATATTGTCATAAATTTACATCCGTCTTCATGTACAGTACCCGTTATTATGTTTACTCTTTAATAAAACTTGAATTTTCTCCACAGAAATTCCAAAAATAAATAAGGATGTTTAATGAGGACCGACAGACAGACATGACAAAGCTACTAGTCAATTTTCGCAATTTTGCAAACGCTCCTAAACAGACTGGGGAAATATAAAGGAGGAAATAATTTGAAATGCCAAATTGATGCAACTAGGTAATTTCATTGATGTATTCTTAGCTCGACATGTTTCGGGTACATACGCCCAGCATGAGGAGCATTAGATGTTGAGTCGCAGCATATGGTTTTCTGCACCGAGTTTTGGATGGGTGGTGGTCTTGAGAGCCGCTGCGTAGGTCGTGTGTACAGTGCGGATGGTACCGTGCACGGCACAATCCGCACCGTACACACGACCTAGGTGCAGAAAACCATATGCTGCAACTTAACATCTAATGCTTCTGATGATGGGTGCATGTGCCTGAAACATGTCGATCTAAGAATAGATCAATAAAATTACCTTCTTGCATCAAGTTGGTATTTCACATTATTTCATGAGGAAGATGCACGGTCAAACAACCCTCAAATAAAGAAAGTACTCGCAACATACCCCAGAGTGATGAAAAGTCATAAAATTTCCCAACCAAAAAAAAATTTCTCATCTCATATGTGCCAACTAACCTTACATGCCTGTTAAACTCGTCCTTCTTAATGTTTACAAATTTGCTTCCATCATACAAACAGACTGTACTATTTACGCACTTTCGTATTTTTTACTTCGTCATCAAAATTCCCAGACCGTTTCTGCAGCTGGTATACTCTCGCATCAATTAAGCTATGAGGGGCCAAAGCAATGGAAGTCTGAAGCTAACTGCTAATCCCCTCCCTATTGCCGAAGATAATAACAGGCCCACTTGTAGCTTTGTCTGAATATCTCCATACGTCCTCATGGCGTGGCACAGGCAGTCGCGGACAGACATTAGTTCGATCCAGTGAACCCGAAACAATACGCTTATTGCGACACTTGTACCTGACGTAGGAAACAGAGTCAGCTTACGAAAAACATTGTGCCTCAGACAGTAGAAAACAAAGGTAAAAAGCTAAAGTTGTCCCCCTCTGTGCCGTGAAGCTACAACGTCTACACTAGATGGAGGGGAACGGTCAACCCCACGCCACGACTAGTTTACCCCCACCCCCGGAAAATACCCGTGTACCCATTGAACAGAAGGTTGTGTGGGCCCCACAGCCGGTCTGGACGATTTGTAGGACAGAAACATCTCTTTCCCATGCCGGTGTTCGAACCCCGGATCGTCTGGACACAAGGTCCAGGAAGTGTCATCCCCGTTGTGTGTGTGAAACTTGGAAAATGGTATGTAGTCAAACACAACTGTGTCACATGAGGTGTATTTAATGACTATACAATGAACAACTACATGTTTCGGCCTGTACTGGCCATTTTCAGTGAATACGGTGAAGGAACCAGCTACACACAGAGATACACCACATGGCAAAAACAACAGTGAGGACCGCCACCCACACGGACTCACACCAACCAGGGGATAAAACCGGAAAGAACGGGAACACACTAACACCCGAAGCATAGGTAAGTTCCCAGCTATTTATATTTCCCAAGGCGGAGGAATCCTCCCATGCATAACTAGACTAGAATAATCTACCACCCTACTCAAACACACAACTCTGCCCCCATAGGCAAGGGAATCTCGCACCCAAGGCCACTCGAACCCCCCACAACGCAGCATAATTAAGGAGAAGGACGGAGAACAGACCTCCGCACGACTACAGAACTTCACACCTGCCGAGCACACCCCAACAATAGCTTTATTTTCTGTATCTGTTTTTGTTTTTGTGTTGTTTTTATTTGATTCCTGGTTTTGTGTTCGTTTCGTTTTCGTTTTGTTTTGTTAATAAGGCCCTATGTAGAGATCTCTACACCACGTGCGCGCGCATGCTTATAGTAAGATCTTACGTTCCCCTAAGACAACCTGAAGATGGCCAGTACAGGCCGAAACATGTAGTTGTTCATTATATAGTCATTAAATACACCTCATGTGACACAGTTGTGTTTGACTATATACCATTTTCCAAGTGTAGACACAAGAATGACTATGACATCCCGACTGAGACAAGCAGACAATGTCTAACATAACACTTTTATCATCTTACATAATGTTCTGTACCTGCAGTCATCAGGAACTGACAATTCCAGCACAGGCGCTCTTTATACACAGCCTTCAATTTTCTCTTTCACGCCTAGTATCCAGGTATACAGTGAAACAAAGGCAGGAAGAATATAAATATAAGTAACAATGGGAATAGGAAACCAACTTGAAGTCACTTGCTTTTTTATTTCATTATTTAATGCTCAACATGTTTCGGATGTTAATACATCCGAAACATGTTGAGCATTAAACAATGAAATAAAGAAGCAAGCGACACCAAGTTGGTCTCTCTTTATTCAACTATCAAGATGACGCACGGTCCAATAAACATAAGATTAGACATGTTGTATGCTGTATCAGTTTCTTTTACTGTCAACTGATTGTAAGAAAGTTGAAGTTTGATGGGAACGGCATCAGCATACTGATCATGTCGCACACAACGAGACTCTACAGGAATTTCGTGCCCAAAACGCAACGTACTGGAACAATAGGAACTAAACTTAACTTCACCGACAACGCTTTGATTAGCAACACCACAAGAAATTTGATTTAACTTAAATGTACTGTTAATAAGCAAGACCTCAGCTTCCTCTAAAACGTTAATACTTAACTACCAAACTGCACGGCATCACACCCCAGAAGACTGCTTAGTGGTCAAAAGGATGTCTCATGTCGATGGAGAAACATGCCGTCCTAGATTTATGTTATTTAATTAATGTCTTTCGAACACACCATAATAAACCAAGTTACCCCTTCGTACTATAATATGTATGAAACAGATGATTGTCAACTTTAGTGAGGAACAGAAATCTATGGAAAATGTCCTTTCCAACCAGGCAACATAAACAGCTCTGCAAGAATAAGTCAGGCTCTATAAATGTTGATTACTCTAAAAACCTCCATTGAATCGCATAACCGATTTCGTTTATAGCCTCTTCAGTTTTGAAGTAAAATATCGATTTCTATTTAGTTTCATACTCTGACTCAGAAAACAAAGCCGTACAAGCGGTAACTATCATTAAATGTGAGCAGAATTCATTAAGTGAGGCGCGTTTCCAACAGCCATCGGGTCACAAACTATCATGAGGTAGTTCGTGTTTTTTCTCAGGCAGCCTCCAATTTATCCCGGAATGCTTCATTCCATACCATTTCATATTAATTATTTACGAACCTTCCTACTACTACATGCTCTATAGTCTAAACTACAACGCTTTCGTTAAATAAACCATAAAAAATAAATGATCTCTACATAAATAGACATGAATGAGGTATGCAAGATCGGAATTCAGGAATTTGAAAACACGTGTTTAGCACATTCCAATGAAGATTGTGATTTACATGCGCGCAATAGTAGGAATCACAGGATAGGCTGTGCAGCCGTTTTGTGCCAGTGTTGATAACCACTGGTGTGATTGTTGGCTAATTATATGCTCCGCAGGAATACAACCTTGGACCCCAGGAATGAAGGGACAAACGCTGATATGCCGTTAAGGTTCTAAACGTGGTGTAGGTCAGGGGAAGATTTCACTGAATAAATGCGTTCAGTGTCACAAGGTTTGTCTATTTGCACTGCACTTTGTTCACTTTACTGATGACTGAATAATTAAAACTTGGAAGAGAAACTTTGAATTAAACAAATGTTTGTCTGACCAATTACACACCAGTGGTAACTGTTCAGACAATCTAATGCAACAGTATGGAACTCGTGTACCGTGTCAAAGCTGTACACATGTCCTTCGAATGATTCTCACAACGAAAGCCGAATCTTTCCTTAAATAACACTAACTGGCTGGCCTTTATAACGTACATGAACTCTATCCTCCGTTCCATAACAACTGAAGTGCTCTAAATGGAATGATTCATGAGTTGTGGACATAACCGCGGGAGATGGATTCCTAGGTCTTGGTGATCAAAAAAGTACGGAACAACATTGTTATCTCTAAAGTTTGTGGTTCTGTTGGGTTTTTTTTTAATTCTCGTACCCGCAATAAGATCAACCGTGGTTAAAGGTTACGGGATTTGAAAAAACGATGCTTCCAGCAGTGGGTGGCTGCTGGTGACGTAAAACACTCTGGGCTTTTCTCTTGCACTTGCAAGCAAGCCATTCAAAAAGAAGCGGCGAAGTGCGTTGCAACTGAGGGTGAAACTTTAGAAAATCTGCGTTCAGCATAGGTAAGTGTAAGATACAGACAATTTCTTTTATAAATTTCAAAGTATATATTAAATTAGTCACGGTAAATGCTTTTTTATTATCTTCTACCATAATTGTTCAATAATCCCTACCTTTTATTCTAAGATTCAAAAGTTCGTAAATCTGTAAACGTTCAAAATCGGTCTTATGAACTTGTTGACCACAAAGACCTAAGAAATCATTTCCTACGCTTGTGTCCATAACTGATAAATCACCCTGTATAATTCAGATGAAAGCCAGTCTTTTAAAGGGTTAATAACTTACTTTTTTTACAACAAAATCTCTTACTGATTACTGTACGTGTAAATATAACGATTTATACTGACATGACAAAACTATTTGTCACCTGTACCTATAGAACCACACCGGTCAGGGCATTGACTTGATTTACGTGCACAAAGATACTTGAAGGAGTATCTCAACATTTTTCAAGACTTGCAACTCCTCAAAAAATTTCCCTCTCATTTTGTAAATCCGCGAAAAGGCAATTTTGAATTCAGCATAGTGAACAGTTTTCCCAAACTCTCTTAAATACGGAGTCCCAACTTATTTTTAAAAAGCCATCCCACTCTTTCCAAAGCGAATTTAGTTCACGTGTTATCCACGTGATCGGAACAAAGGCATCTTCTCAGTTCCAGTGTTGTCCTTTCTCGAACTCACAATCGTGCGGTCACCCACAGGTTCGCAATATCCCTCTTTTCCATACACGTGACCCTCTGAATTTCACACCTCAGAAAGTGTAACAGACCCGCCTCTAAAATAAATCAATACTATAGGCCTACGAATGGGTTATTGGCTATATTGTGGGAGTAGCTAATGCAGCTTTGGGCGTTCTTCGTCTTACAGAATTACGTGGGTAGAACAAAAAACATGACGTAATCAGTATCAAGATGCTTTAGAATGAAATGGATTCTACCAACATCGTTCGTATTGACTCCGAAAACAAACAAAAAAAGGAGCCCGTCTTGTGAGATGAAACTCAAAATATTACACATGAAGAATAAGAGACTTCACAGTGATAATTATTTACAGAGAAGTAACTCCTTTTTAAAAATTTTGTAATTCTTCTGTTGATATATTTCATACTTTTAAGAAATTGTAAACTTATTTACTGTCTTCATTAAAGAACGCACTTTTACCTTACTTTGAGTATTCACAATTTTACTCGATCAGTTTATGTGTAGATCCCATCAATTCTCCTTCCTTGAATTTCGGTGACCGAAATATAGTGTTAAACGTTATTTTCCTATGCCTTTGCTGGCGCATCTCCTCCCCCCCCCCCTCTTCTTCCCAGCAACGTAACAATATCTACCTGGTGAACGGTACATATTGCTGACTGAATGCAATATGGACACAACCCAAAAATTTGCCCACGTGGGGTTAATACTAAGATTGAGCTCAAAAATTTAATAACTATACCTGCTAACAATGACATCTAGCTGGGTGTGCCTTTACTTTCGGATATAGTAATATTTCTGAGCTCCATCGTAATATTAACTTCAAATGGGCAATTTCTGGCTTGTGTCAATATTGCAGTCAGTGAGCGATATAATGAAACTGGCCGGTATGGTCCCATCCTCATGTCCTAATCACTACTTCTTCATAAACTAAAGTGTCATCAATCGATAAACCGTGAGACTTTCGAACTCGTGATGTTTTAAGTACCAAACGGCTACGGTTCACACCTGGGAAGAGCGATTACGCTTGCGCCAGCCAATTGTAATTTTACCGTCGTCACGATACTGGCTTAAGTTTAAGGGAAGTAGAGTCTAATACAGAAAAAAACGTAAAAAACTCTCATAACATTCAATTACGACAGTATCCACTGACAGTTATTGTTCAAATCACATTCAAAAAAATAAAAATAAAAACTGCAACTATAATAATATAAACATTAATATGAACATCAATTACCTGTGCAGGCACTTGTCACGCAAATTTTAAAATAATTTAACCATAGTAACAATGAGTAAGGGAAAATTCAGTGTCAAACAAGTGTTGCACTCTGTTTTACGTTACAGTCACATTCCTGATACTCTACTTTAAAACCCTACATTTTTCCATAAGGGTGTAAATGTATTTGTTGCGCATTGCATGCGAGTAGTGAACAAAATATTAGTATCCTAGAAAAATGTGTTTTACAGGTCTCATCGGGATGAGTGAGGAGAAGCTTTATTGCCCATTTAAAGAGTAATGTTCATCTAAATTATATAAATATTCAGCTTCTAACGCATAGAGAACACAGTCCATCTCCACTATAAAGAGCACGTTAAAGTAGTTTGGGGAACTAACCTGAGTCTCACCACTAAGTAAACTGTCTCGGCATAATTCAGAGCGTCTTAACGATGCAGCACGGCATAAACATAGTTACAATAAGATTTAAACAAATGTAGGTTTATGGTGTTTACAGTTACGTGGGAGTGAAAATTGGGGAAGTAAATGCAAAGTTGCCCTTTAAGATAATTGTATCGAGATACGTGGAAAAGTGGGAATATTCTGAACCTCTGTTTTAGATACAGAGGGCTTTTATTAAACTGAGGCTGCTAGAAACAACACACATTTTCAAACATAGAACAGAGTACTGAACTACTGATTGATAAAAAAAAAAGCACAAAATTTGTAAGTGGTTTTAATAACAAATTAATTCACTGATAACAACACTGAAGGATGGTGTAGAGAAAGGCGATGGATATAATTACATAAATATCTGTGCTAAAAATTTATTTATTTATTTATTTATTCATTCATTTCAAGAGTTTACTTGAATACAATTTTGAATGAGGGGTTAGACAACAGTTCAATAACTTCATAAGAATCCGAAAGGTTGTGGTCACATATTTTGCACGTGAAGACACTAAAATCACAAACAAGCTTAAGACAGCAAGCCTTTAGCCGAAACCGAAACCCAGAACGCCAGAAGAGGAAAAAGGGGCTCTGACTAGTACAGCGTGACGTAAGAGACTACACAGTCCACATATGCGTGCCGATAATCACTGTATTTTGTCTTGTTTAATGTGAATGCTGACATTATAATGTAATCAGCAACCATGTTAAACAAATTTAAACAGGGTTTAAGAGTAACGGATATTCAGTTTTTCACACCCGATGGCTTCTATCTTGAACTGTAGTCAACCTTGTAATTCCGACACTAGATTCTCACAAAAGAATTACACAATGATAATTACGTGAAGTCGCGGAAAGTAGATTATTCGCATTACACACCACGCTGCCATCTCTTTGTTACATGAAAGAAAACCTGAAGGGCAAAGAAGAGAAGAATAGAAATGCGGGATTGTGGATTTTTTTTAAATAAACCAGTGTTTCTTTGTACCGGAGACCAGCCACGTGCCCCATAACGGTCACAAAGCAAAATACACTATGGAACGTGCGCAGCGTTCTGGTGATTCAATCATCAAACTTTTTCTGTTTCCAAATACGAGTATATACGTAGGACTTTGGAACAAAACCATTAGGAGGAATGAAGTTATCAGTCTGACCTAATGATTCAGTCACTTTATGCACTTTACTTAAAGACGCTTTCTGAAATGAATAATTAATTTTCTGTATGCGTTTCCTGAGAATTTGTATTCGTGTTACACTGTAGAGGCCGGTTGAAATGTGATGGCACACGCGCAGAAACCAGATTTCGTTTTTCGGCGAAACGGACGAGTCCATTTAAATCAGTGGGGGCGTCAGTTCAGTCGACTACTGGCAGCCGAGGTGTGCGTTTCAGCGGTAGTAATGCTGGATACACCATGTTCCGAGGTAGTGTGAAGGGTACTGGCTACCCACTCCATTCGCCAGTTTGCCCTTCACTTCCCCTCCCGTGTGTCACCGTGTGCCATCACATTTCAACTGGAGTCTAACATGCTACACTGCGATTGTTAACTCAATTTAATAATCTCTCACACACGTACAAGTCTTGAAGCTGTCGCGGTGACAAAATTCAATGAAATTTTATCAGGCACACAGCCGCGTCAGGATGTGACGTTTCTCCGACGTTTCGGGAGCTAGCTCTGTCCCCATCTTCAGGGTGTGCTGGTAGTTTGGTAGAACCAAAACTGATGATTCATTAATTTTGGTTCTACCACACCACCAGCACACCCTGAGGGCAGGGACAGAGTTAGCTCCCGAAACGTCGGGAAAAATTGACATCCTGACTCGGCTGTCTGCCCGATAAAATTTCACTGTTATACAGTGCATCGAAAAGATTTGCAAGTAACCTACATGAAAATAAATATCGTCCTCGTAACCAGTGATGCACAAGTTATGTCAGTCGTCGTTTCCCTGAGATACGTAGGTTAAATGTGATTTAACCTGAGGACGGGCCCTAGGTCGAAACATTCTGCTATGTAACTCCAACTAACAACAGCTTATATAATGTTATTATATATGATATGGAAAACTGCGGTAAGATATTGATTGTGAAGATGGTATCATATGTCATACAATTCCGTAACGCACAACATGAGGCAAAGTGTCAAATCCCAATTCAAAAGAAAGTCGTTGTCGTCGTCGTCGCCATGATCTTTAGGGCCTACTCAAATTATGTAATACGTCTTCGGCAAGTTGCCTTAAACTGACGAAGTAAAGTGACGCAAAACCCCATTTTATAATCTAAACGAAGACGTGTAAAATCAATGCAATTTTGGGGGTAATTTTTTTTAAAGTGTTTAAATTGCGTCTTGTCACATTCTGGATGGTACAACATACCTTTAGTGACATCAAATAATCAAAGCTGTATTACACTGTATCGAATGCAGCGACGACTGTAAATTGCGAAGTGGGAAATATCTCTACAGTTCATCCCCAGAATTTACCCCCAAGTACTCGGAAAAATCAAACAGAAGCATATGAAAGCCTCGAGTCGAGGAGCCATGGTTTCAATCCCGGCGGGAGCAAGAGATATTCCTCTTTTTGAAAATGAAGGGACCGGGATTGGGGTTCATTCATTATATTGTTAAGTGAGTGCAGGGTTTCTTTTCGGGAGGTATAGCCGCCGGGATACGAAGCTTTTACACACACCATTCAGTCCCGAAGTTGAGAATGAGTGGATCTCTACCACCACTACTCCATACGCTTTCGTGTTATGTGCAGACACAAAACTGAAGTCTAATTTTAATATTTATATATCACCTGGTGTTCTGGGAAGTGTATGTCTCGGATTCTTCCTCCCAAAATTAACTTTTTATAGAATGTATTTATTTGAGAAAGGGCACAACACTCGGTAAAAAAAAATATTTTAAACTTAAAATTTCTTGCACTTTATTTCTAGGCACTTAAACGATTTCGTTTATTTGTTTGAGAAAGCAGGATACATAAAACATGACAAGGAACTATGTGGGTTGTATAGGACGCACATATTATTGTTAGGTTAGTGAAATGAACGGGGAGCTAAATGATTTGTACTCCTCGCCCAATATTGTGCGGGTGATAAAATCGAGAAGAATGAGATGGGCTGGGCATGTGGCGCGTATGGGGGAGGAGAGGGGGGTGTATAGGGTCTTGGTGGGGAAACTGGAGGGAAGGAGACCACTG